>Ga0209992_10000275_pt1 | contig 70716 bp, 58 predicted proteins | sample 2SBtaG_2_FD_182564 | JGI IMG/M metagenome (GOLD analysis project Ga0209992, IMG submission 182564) | Deep subsurface microbial communities from Kolumbo volcano to uncover new lineages of life (NeLLi) - 2SBTROV12_ACTIVE470 metaG (SPAdes)... | ecosystem: Environmental > Aquatic > Marine >... | reverse complement strand
TTGATCTTGAGTCATGGTTCTCTCCTTTAAGTTAATTAAGTTCTGAGCAAACTTATCTTAACCGAGAAACCATGACTCTTTCACTTACAAAGGTCTAAATCTGTAAACGCTTTTCTTTACTTACCCACGTTATGGTAATCGACTATTTTTTTGCAAATGGCCAAGCCCATACCAATGCCTTCGAAGGATTTTCTTACCTCTACGCGTTCAAATGAATTAAAAACATTATCAACATACTTCCTGTCGAAACCGACTCCGTTATCCATGATCGCAATTTCCCAGGAACCTTCGCTCGTTTTTCTGCTATGGATATCTACAATAGGAGGTTCGTTGTTGCGGCGATATGTTAGCGCATTTGCAATAAGGCTTTGGAATAACCTTCTTATTAAAAAAGGTTCCGCCGTTATAGTGGGTAAACTTTCAACATTCACAATGCCGTTAGTTTCATTGATTAAAACTTCTAAACTATCTAGCGCTTGGGCGGTTACGTTGGCGAGGTCTGTAGGTTTAAACGTTTTAGCGTCTTTAATGATTCTTGTATAATCGAGAAAACTATCGGTTAAATAAGAAAGTTGATTCGCTATCAATTCAATATCTTCCAGATAACTTTGGCCTTCGTCGTCCAGTCCAGTTTTGTATTCCTTTTTTAAGTATTCTCCAAGATATTTTACTTTCTTAAGTTCTTCTTTAAGATCTTGCGATGCAATTGCCGAAAGCGCTTGGACATCCTGGTTGAGTCTTTCTAATTCCCTAAGAACTCTCTTATTGTTTTCTCTTAGAGTATTGACTTTTAGTTGATTTTTTACCCTTGCCAGCACTTCTTCGTGCTCGAATGGTTTGGTGATGTAATCGGCCGCTCCTAAATCGAATCCCTTGATGACGTCCTTTTTCCCCGTTTTAGCGGTTAAAAATATAATAGGGATATCTTTAGTGGCTTCGTTTTCTTTGAGTTTTTGACAAGTTTCAAAACCATCCATACCCGGCATCATGATATCCAGCAAAATTAGGTTGGGACGAAATTTTGGAATAAATTGTAACGCCTTATCTCCGTCTTTTGCGATAGAAAGCTCGTATTTTTCGTCCTTTAAGGTTTGGTACAACACGTCTAAGTTAGCGGGGGTGTCGTCAACGATCAGTACTTTGCTTGTCGGAGGTTTTGCTGTACTAGGATTCATTATTTAAACGCTCCAAAGCTTTATTAATGTTATCCATATCGAAAGCTCTTAAATTTTCTTTCATTTCCTCAATAAAGGCATCCTCGTGTTGGTTGTTAGGGTGTAGGGCTCTAATGCCTTTTTCTAATTGAGTGATATTATAAATCTCTAGCGTTTTTTTAATATTTTCGATGCTATCTTTTGAAAAATTGATTTGTGAATAATCTATATCTATTGTATCTGATTTGAGTTGGGAATCAATATCTTCATATTCAAATTCGACATCGAGCGCGTCTTGAACCTGCGCAAAAACTTGCTCGGATAAGAACGGTTTGAGCACGACTCCCGAACAACCTAATTTATCATATCTTTCTTTTTCGTGCTTTAAAACAGAAGCGGAAATAACGACGATATTTAATTTTTCGTCGGAATAGTTTTCTTTTAAGATGCGGATCGCTTCCAGTCCATCCATCACTGGCATGCGAATATCCATGAATATGAGGTCGGGGCGGTGGGTTTCATATTTTTCTAATCCATCTTGGCCGTTGACCGCTTCTATAACATCAATCCCAACATCGAGTAATAAATTTTTTAAAACGGCTCTGTTTTCTTCTACGTCGTCGACAACCAATATGGAAACGTGGTTCCCTTCCGCAAGGCGGACAACTTCTTTAGCGCTGTTAGATTTGTATACCACATCGCTTTTGGAGGGCGGTAGCGGTAACGTTAAAATAAAATTTGATCCTTTTTTAAGTTCCGATTCAACCTTAAGTTCACCGCCCATTAGGTCGACTTTTTTGCGACTAATTGCAAGGCCAAGTCCGGTTCCTCCTTTATCAGAGCCCAATCTACCCTGTCGAAATGGAGCGAATATTTCGTCATGAGCGTCGGTATGGATTCCGGGACCTGTGTCGATCACTTCGAAGCGATAATTATTATTTTTTTCTTGTGTTACTTTGAGGATAATCCCTCCCATTTCGGTTTGGTTATTAAAGTCAGTTACCCATATTTGTTTCTGCCGATTATTGACGAATAAGCCAACCCCCAGCGCAAGAACTAGGGTAATTACCATAATAATTTTCGGTTGGCTCTTCATATATATTTTATTTAGGTTATTTAAGTCATTTTTTAGCGCTACTGTTATCAAAGCTTTAGTCATTATTCTTTATTTATTATCTCAGAGTTTCAAATAGTTAGAGTCCCAATCTTGTTACAAAATTATATAGAAAATCTAAGTAATTTTTTGTGATCTAGGTATTTTTTTAAAATATGTAATTGGAACTCATAAACGACTCATCGAATGATAAATCGGTATATATTTCTGGATTCCGAAATAATGGAATGTTGTGATTTGATGGTTCGATTTTTAATGTGAAGGAGTCGACTTTTGATGTCATAGAAAGCTTTGGGCGATTCTTTTTAATATACTGTGATTTGAGCTTTAGAGAACGATGGGTATCTAATTTGTGTTTATTAGTTAAAAAACGGTTTTATTATTTATCCTAAAAATAAAGATCTTCCTTCTCCATGCATCGCCATTTCGTTATTTAGATCTAAAGTTTAAGCTTCATCCCGCCACTCAATTGATGACTTCGAAATTTCCTGTCGATCAAATTTGGACCTTTAATCAGGAAGGGTACGAAGGAGATCAAAATGTCGTTTTAGATTCTGAAGGTGTCGCGCTCAGTGTGAAGCGGCTAGATTTTTTTTCGTACCTGCAGGCTTTGTAGGAAAAAGAATTCTACCTCTTAGGATTATTAGATGAAGGACAGTCAATTGCAAAAGCGCGGGAAAACTCTCAAAAATTTTGCGGCATATGCGATTTAACCGAAATAATCCAAGACTTTGTCGACCAATCTATCCTGGTCGATTTCTATTTCTAATATATTTTTCTATTTATAACCTACCAAACCGAAAAGTAAAACGGTTTACGGGAGCGGCCCAATAAGTAAGAGGAGGGATTCGTAAGGAACATTTGTATGTCAATATTTATATGCATTGAAAGCTCCAATTGCGTTTACAAAATCGAGAGATTAGCATTACGTTTTCCTTATAGAAAGTAAATGAGGTGGGTTTTAAATAGGTTCGTCGCTCAAAATGAGGGTGAGTAAGAGTAATTTTTTACCTTCTTGCTCTATTGATTCATGAGAATAAACTTTAAAACAGGTTCCGGGAACAAATAAGTATTCTGTTTTTTCGGGATCGTCGGAAAGCGGCGTAATGTGGGCTGTATTCGGCCAATATTCCGAGTTTTCTGGCGGAAGAACTTTAACGACAATCCCATTGGAATAATGTATGGCGTCTTTCATGGAATCTGTAAATGCCCAAAACCCTTTTTTAGTGATAATGCTTTTGGGGCGCAATATTGAAATCAGCGCTTCCTCAAAGTTAAGTTCTAAGGGCGCGCTCAATGGCCCTTGATTTCCAGGAAGCTGCTCAAACTGAACGCAGAATTGATCTTTGGATAAGTTTGATATATCCGGTCCTCCGTGGTAGAGAACGGGGACTTCGGCAACCAATACGCGAGGTAAGTTCATCACCGCTTGCGTCAGAATTTCCTCCTCGGCTTGATTGTATTTCATTAACGCGGGGGCATGTTCTACTAATTGTTTTTTGACGTCCTCTAAAGAGTCGGCGGGTTTCATCTTCAGCGACATCATAAAATATTGGTTGTGAGCCGTATAAGGCAACCAATTGGCCGACCAAATTAATTGCGCTATGCTGTACCTGTCTATAGGACGACCGTCTACCTTTGTATAGACGAAAAAGGAAAACAAATTCATCCTGAAAAAGCATGCCGTGGTCCAGTCATATATAGCCATGGCGAGTTCGAAACTATATTCGACCGTGGGGAAAAAATGTTTTCCCAATTTGCGAAGCTCCTCGGGAGTTTTACCGGGTTCGTTTGGAATTTTTTGATAGGGAATTAATTTTTGATCCATCATTTCTTGAAATAGAACAAGGTTACTGTTGGAAATAGTTGGGTTAGGAACCATATTGCCGTTAATCCTATTGCCATTTCCAATGACCTCGAATGACCGGTCTGACCGGAAGGTGAAGTTCAAGGCTCCTTCTCCGTCATACCAAAATCTTTGTCCTTGTATATCCAGCGCCGAATGATGAGGTCCTCCAGGTTGATGGCCAACGTCCACTATTTTTATATAACCATAGTTAGAGCACCAAAGCTTATAGGAGTTCCCAGCAGGACCTCTGCGCACATTAATGGGGCGTCCATCCGAAACCCAAGCCTGACCTTTTGATAGAGTAAGGTTTTCGATTGATTCAATGCGCCACATAAATGATGATCCTTTCTACTAGAAGCTATTTGTTCTGAAACCTGGCTTTAATTTTGTATTCGGAATTTATGATTGTGTTTTTATTTATTTCCGTTTTTAGAAATAATTTACAAAAGCTATTTTTTATAAAGGTTTAGCTATGATCATTAGAAGAATTTGGTTGCAAAGTAATTCGTTCGATAAAATTCTATAGCATTCTGTATACCAAAATCAATAGATAAAAAGCTCCATTTTATATTTTTACTTTTGACTTTTCCGATACGTTTAGGAAGTTTCTTTAGCAAAAAATGTTATGAGTAATAAATTTTATCTAGAGAGAACAAGCGAAAAGAAAGGTTGACCTTTGGAATGAGTGGACCTTTATTATTGGAATATATAAACTGATTATGGGTCTAATCGTTAGGCGCGTATTTTCCGGCTATAATTAATATAGTATCGGAAAAGGTTCATTTTTTTGATTTACGAGATGGAAGTAATTCAAAAATCGAATCAGGGGAGAGACTTTTATGAGCGAGAACGCTCAACGCGATAAGCAAATTCGGCGGGTTATATTTATAGAAGGATCGGCGAACTTTTTTATTTTATTGGTGAAAACGTTCGTTGGGTTTACCACAGGCTCCATGGCTATTTTGGGGGACGCTATTCATTCGCTCACCGATGTCGCCAATAATGTGGTGGCATGGTTCATTGCCAAAATTTCTAGTCAACCCGCAGACCGGGAACATCCTTACGGTCATCAAAAATTCGAAACTTTAGCGGTGTTTGGTTTGGCCGCGTTGTTGACTGCGTTGGCTTTTGAACTGGCTTTACATGCGATTCGTCGGGAACAGACAGAAATTGCGTCAGATCCTATTGCCTTAACGCTCATGTTTGTGGTTTTAACGGTGAATATTGGAATCGCAGTCTGGGAGAGAATGTGGGCAAAGAAACTTCAGTCTGATTTGCTCCTGGCAGACGCGGCGCATACTTTCGCCGATTCCCTCACGACGGTAGTCGTTATCGTCGGTTGGCAATTGTCCGCGGTTGGATATCCCTGGTTGGATACGGTTTGCGCATTAGGAGTGGCGGGATTGGTGCTTTATTTAGCGTTTGGATTGTTTAAGAAAGTGGTTCCAGTTTTGGTCGATGGGATAGCGGTTGAACCTGAGTCGGTTATCCAATTAGTTAATGAGGTACCGGGTGTTCGAAAAGTCGATCGGGTGCGATCGCGGTGGGTTGGCTCGGTCCGCGCTGTGGATATGGCGGTTTTTGTCGATCCTCATCTTTCTACAGCGGAGTCCCACAACATTGCAGACGCTATCGAAAAGTTGATGGAGGAAAAACTACACGCCCAAGACGTTTCTATTCACATCGAGCCGCATGAAAATGGCGATTAGAAAATTTTCGCCAGGGATTTCACCCCGAACCCATCTCTTTCCGAATTTTACAAACCTCAGTCAACTGCCCTTGAAAATTTTGCATGGTTTCATTAGAAAAATTGAAATGGAAACTAAAAAAGTTTTCCGACTGATTTTTCATGCACCTTAAAACTTCGACATATCTCCCAAATTTAGACGATAGTTTTTCTAGCACTTCGGATAATCCAGATTGCCCTCCGTTAGCCGATTTTAAACTGCTTGCGGCGTAATAATAATAGGACTCTCCTTTATCGAAGTAAGCGTCTCCCAAAATATTACTTTCTTTACTAAATAAGCCTAAGTGAAAAAGTAGAAAATCGGCGTTGACTCGGTATAGTTGGTATTTTTGAGATTTTTGGTCCAGGTTGACCGCAATTTGTCCAACGTCGGATTGGATGCTAACCAAGTATTGGTTGATTAGAGAAAGGTTTTTGGGCGTTGCCATTTCGGCAAGAGAGAGGGTGATGTATTGATTGACGTCTTCGTCGTAATTCAGGTTATTTTTTTTGATGTCGCGCCAGTGGGTATCATTCCATTCTTCGGATCGGTTTTCGTCGAAGATGGGATCGTAATCTTGGTTGGAGTGATTTTCGCTATTAATTCTCGCTTTGATCAGTTGATTGGAAAAAAAAGATTCCGTTGTTTCCGCTTCTTTTGAGTCTATATGAGTAAATTCATTAGGCATGGAAACCTCCATTGAATTGTGTTGGCAGACAGGCCGGCTCTTCGCTTTAAATAATTATAAAATCTCCTTTGTTATCGGATATGTGATTGGCTAATTGCCTATAGTAATAGTTAAAACGAAAATCCTTTTAATATCAAGGAAAATGATTTGGCGGGAAAAGCGAATTTAGACAAAAATCTTTTAGCGAATTTGCGAAAATGCCGAGCGTTAATAAGGTTGGGAATTAAGAAAACTAATTTTAGGGTTTTGCGGCCTTATTTTTTTCTGAAGCTTCCTTACGGAGCTTCCGTATTTCGGCGGATTTTTCATAACCACGACGCATGGAGTTTCGTAGACGTTGAGGATCAAAGTTAAAACCTTCGGGCGCAGTAGAAGTTACGCTAAAATAGTTTTTGTTGGGGTTTAAAATTTCTTCGCGGGCTTCTTGAATAATTTGCTCGTTATTTTTTGGAGGAATGACTTTATCCAACTCTCCAGAAGGCTTATAGACTCGGCATTCGTATATCATTTATAATCCTTCATTTTTGAATTTAATAAACGAACGTAGTTGTTTTGTGGCGATCGTATTTCTGGGTTTTTGTTAGGGCAATTTGCTTTTAGGATATTCTTCGAAGACGTACTCAGGGTCGCACCAGGCTTCGAAACGATTGAGCGATTTGACCGCAAGTTTTTCCGCCAAAAGTAAGTTCGCTAAATTACGTTTGTCGATCAGCACGTCCACCAATGGATGTCCAAACTCGTCGCGGTCGTAAGATAAAATGTGACCGTTGATATCTCTACTTTGGACTACCAATTCAATTTGAGAGGCATTGCGTAATTCGCGTTCCACAAATTGTTGGGCGACGATTGCCATTTGATTTTCGAATTCGCAATCCGCCTGCGGAAGTATTTCAGGAGCGTCGACGCCATTCAGCCGTACGTTCGTGCGGCCAGATATGGTTTGATCGCCAACTTGCAGCCCATGGACGTCGAAGGTGATAGTGTCGCCATCAAAATTGGTAATATATTTTGGAGGAGAGACTAGGTCGCACGCTTCTGTCGTTTGAATAAACGTTAAGCCTATTAGGAGGTTGAGCAAAATTTGTATAATCACCGCGACGTCCTTTGAAGTATCCTGATCTCGATTCTAAATTGGAGTTTTGGACCTCGAATAAAACCAAGATGCAGAGTGAAGGGGGCAAACCCCGTTATGAAAGACCCGATGGAACTCTCACGATTTTTTACCCGATGCTCATCATGATTGCTTTTGGGAAGTAATAAACTGCGGCTAAAACAAAAGCTGCCGCGCTTGTTGCCGCTAGAATAAAACTAAAACCATTAAGAAATTTTGTAGTCATATCGATTGCCTTTAGCTTCTTTCGCTGCGTTTCGACGCAAAAAGAGCGAGGAAAAAGGTTTAGACCAAAAATCTTGGCGCCAAAGAATTTTGTAATAGATTTTAGGGCGACTAAACGATGCCGCCCCCGGTTACTGGCTTCGGGTTTCCTTTTTAGACGAAACCCGATTTCCGGCCGCTCTATCTAGAATTGAGGCCAGCCGGCGGGCCAGTCCGCCGCAATTTCCGCTTCATAGTTTTCAAAATTAATGCAGCGGATAAATCAAATTCGAAAAGCCGATGTTTTCAAACTGGGCGTTGCAGTCGACTATTTGGCCGTCTGCCGTTGAGCTAACGTTTCCAAAAGTTTGAGTTATGCTGTGTCCGATCAAACTTTTAACCGGGATCGGGGCGGAACATGCGGGTTTTAATTCTGGGGAGCTATCAAATTCACGCGTTTCTATCCAAACTTGACAAGAATCTATCGAAGAATAATCGCCGGTTTTAAGATTTTGCGATTCTCTCAAATAGACAAGGGCGCTTAAAGTTGCGATAATGAGCGCGCCGCCGACGGTGGCGACTACTGCGATTAATGGCCATTTGCGGAAAAGGCCGAGCCCTTCCGCTTGAAATTGCAGGAATGAGCGGTTGAATAAATTTCGTTTTGTTGTCGATTTGCATTGCGACGAGTGAATCGGAGCGCCTAGATCTTTAAATAAGTCGCTGATGGGGGTTTTGAAAACTTGGGAAAGAGCTATGATATCGTCGAATTTTAAAGCGATATCCTCATTTTCCCATTTCGAGATTTTAGAAACGCTGAACCCTTGACCCAATCGCGAGGCAAGATCCTTTTGCTTCCAGCGGCGATCTTTTCGGAGTCTTTGGATAAGGGCTCCGATGTTATAATGGGCGGTGTTGTTGTTTTTTGTTTTCATAAAATAAAAGCTGTGCAATAATTATCTTATTTCGATAATTATTATCTATTTTAGAGAATATGTCAAGAGAAATCTCCAAAAACGAAGAAGCTTTTAGCGAGCTTCGAATGAAAATAAAGATGGCGCGGCTCGCAATGGGCCTTACTCAGGCAGAGTTTGCTGAAAGAGCAGGAGTTGCGAGCGGAGCGAAACTTTCTAAAATTGAAACTGGCTTGCAAAAGCCAGATCTCAAAGACCTGAAGAAAATATCTAATTTCGCGAATATTTCTCTTAAAGAGTTATTGGAAGATCCCGTCGATCTTTTAATGAGTGCCTTAAGAGAGTCTTCGGCGGCGCAAGCGGGTTTCAATAGAGTTGATACGTCAACGAAACCTTCGGACCTGGACAGCTACAACAGATTGTTGTTAGCTAAGATGACCGAAGTTTTGAAATATGACGGATCGGATAAAGATTTTTTATTGAAACGCTATCAAACCATCGAAAGCCTCGAACGACTTCATCATAGTTTGCGCGAAACCAAATCGGATTCGTCCAAAAAAAATAAATAAGAGAAATAAACCGATGAAACCCGTGTTACAAGAAGAAACTACCGGTTGTGGAATTGCCAGCGTTGCGACTTTAGCCGAAGTGACTTACGCCAATGTAAAAAAGACCGCAAACCAAATGGGAATATTTTCCGATGACCGCACTTTGTGGTCAGACACCGAGTACGTCCGTAAGTTGAGCCACCGATTTGGCGTTCAGCTTGGCAAAGGCGAGAAGCCGTTTAAAGGGTGGGATAAATTACCTGACTGTGCGCTTGTCGCTATCAAATGGCATTTAGAAAATGGTAAACCCTTTTGGCATTGGACTGTATTCGTGCGGGAAAAAGAAGAAACCTATATGCTCGATCCTAAGAAAAGTTTAAAGAATAACAAGCGGACTGATTTCGGTAGGATCAAACCCAAGTGGTACATTGAAGTTAAGTTTTAAGTGGAACCTGTCACGCTTTACGAATAACGTCTGTAAAAACGTAGTCAAAGTTTTCTAAAAGATCGAGTCTTTGATGGAAGCCGCTAGCTTTAGACCTCGTCATCCTTGAGGAGCTCCAGAGGAGACGTTACGCGATTGGCATAAGCAAGACCCGCCCAACGAATGGGAAATGGATCGCAACTCGTTAGTGCAAATGCTTCAGGGCAACCGCAATCCCTTTGTGGACCAACCAAACCTGGTTAACCGCGTCCCCGCCTTCCGCTGGTAAGGCTTTACCGCAAAGGACGCAGAGAGCGCAAAGAAAGACGAAAAGAAACTAAGTTAGTACTCGAGCGCATTTACTTAAAAATTTGCCTCACTGAACCTTAGGTTTATTTAAAGTCTTTCCTAGGGCACACTAAGGATCTGCCGAAGGAAAGTGCGATTTATAGGTTGAGTATTAAAGGTTAAATGAAAGAGTACTTACTTTATAGCCGCACCCATCGTATGTCCTCCTAAAGCTATACGAAAGTATAGGTGAAGGATCTTGCCAAGATTCAAAAGTCATCCCGAGCAAGGTCGAAGGTTCTCGAAGTGCGACCGCCACTTTTTTTTCTTTTGTTTTTCTTTGCGTCCTCTGCGTCTTTGCGGTAAAAAAGGATTTTGTTTTATGAAATCGAGGCAAGATCCTTCGACTTCGCTCAGGAAGACGATTCATGGGGAGCGGTTCAAACAGAGCAGATTTTTATTTATGGGCTTAACTCTTCAAAGCCTAAGAGCAAGGTAATGGTCGCGCTTTCCTTCAAGCGCCTCAAGACAGCCTAAGTTCAACACGACACTTTTCTATCTTAGATTCTTTACTCCATTTCCCAGCCGCTACGGTTCATACAGATTCGAAACTGGGTGACTATCGCTCCGGAAAATTGGTTGACCGTTCTTGTTTCGGAAAAGGGCCGTATACTTTGCCCCGTTACCAGCTTTCGCGCTTCGGTATCGCATAGAGAGCGATCCATCTCGAACTTTGTTTGGTTAAACTCGCCGCCGTCGGTCCGTTTCCATGGCGTGGCGCAAGCCACTAACATACACAAACAAATGGACGTTACCCAAACCAATTTTTCTTTAGGTATTATCATGAGTTACTTTACGCTCCAGAATATCACAGGCGGACATAATGACGTTGATAGGAAAAGAACACCTTCCGACACGCGACGGTTTATTGGTTGTTTCAACCATCTTCCAATTCGATATTATGATTCTAAACGTTTTATGTCAAAGTTTTGTTTACCGTTCATTGGATGGCGTCGCTCTATTTTTCTTTTTTAGTAACAATTTGAAAATGACAATTGCATTTTAAAATTTAGAAAATACGCGATTATTAATTTTTTAAAATTTTAAAGAGTTTTTTTTAAGACTGTCATACGTATCGACTGAACCTTAATCTTATGCATGGATAGGCCGCTTTACCGTAATAAAATAAACGAGAGCGATGCAAATAAAATAAGGCGTTCTAATTTATCGGTATAATTAAATTGTTGTTCTGCAACGTAAAAAGAAATCCGAAAAAATTATTGAAAAAAAATTCGTTAGAAATGTATGTTGGTTGTTGCCTTTCGGTAAATTTCAAGTTAGTATTTATTTTAAGAAGCATGATTACGAGGAAACTATGCGAAATGAAAATCCAATTTTTACTATTTGGGTTCGGGTAGGTTACGCAGTTAAAATTTTTTCGGCTCTTGCTTTAATTTTTTACATCCAGTTTTATTTGTAGGTTGTAAATGTTTAAATTCATGGTATGGTTTACCGCAATAACAACGATAGGTTTTATCGTATTGATGGTTTTTGATTACGGTTAGATCTACTTTAAATTTTAAAATTATTTTTGGTTTAGCGCTCGACTAACAAAACCGATTAAAAAATATTTCTTTTTACTTGGTGGCAACCAAGATAAAAGCCCCAATTAGCCATGGATTTATGTGGGCCCCCGTTTTGGCTTTTTGGGGCTTTTTATTTTCTCCGTTCTCATTAGGAGCCCCACCTCCTGGGTGATTTTTTGAAATAGTCTTTTAGATTCCTCTCCATAAAATTGTTTCTTAAATTAGTTTTTAGTTTTCAATTACTTTCGGTATTTGATTTGGCTTTAGTATATAATTAGGGCGGATGCTCAAAAGTAAGGTAAGAAGCTTTGTTTCGAGCGATTAGAGGGTTTTAATTTTTTTAAAAAGTTATATAGATTTAATCAATGTTTAAAAAAAAACTTATCGGGTACTTAAGCGTAATTATTTTATGCTTCTTTTGGGTACCTACCGTTTCCGCGCAAGAAAAAAAAATCGATTCCGATTTGGAAGAACTTCTATCTTCAGATATTGAAGATATTGCCGTTTGGGTCGCTTCAAAAAGAAAAGAGAAGTTGGCTCAGGCTCCTGGCATCGTTTCTGTTATCACCGCAAAAGATATTCAAAGTTATGGCGCGAATAATATTCAGGATTTGTTATCGCGTTTGCCTAATGTTTACGTTTGGGGATCTGGTTTAGCGCGAGATAATGTGGTTTCGATTCGCGGACAAACTCAAACCCATTTAGATAATCATATTTTGATTTTACTGAATGGACGCCCTCTTAGAGGCGGTACTTCCAGCGGCATTCAACTTGATATCTACCGAAATTTTCCTTTAGAGTCGATTCAAAGAATAGAAATGATCCGAGGTCCAGGATCTGTCTTATATGGAACCAATGCATTCGCTGGGGTGATAAACATCGTTTCGAAAGATCCGAGAAAACCTCAAAAAAATTCTATTACTACAAGTTATGGATCTTTTGGAACCGCTCAAACTTCGGGTCAATTCAATGTGAAAAAAGGGGAATTTAGTTTGACCGGATCCGCTAGGTTTTTCGATAGCGATGGTTGGAAATTTCGTGCCGTAGATTCCACTGGAGTGGCGGATAGCGCTGATTATTCTCAAGAAAATGTAGGCTTTTTTGCGCAAGCTAATTATAAAAATTTCACTGTAACGGGTTTTCGTTCCGATCAAGAAGATACCACAATTGGCGTTAGGCCCCGGTTCCCAGCTAGGACGCGTCAGAAAATCACTAGGAATTATTTAGACACACAGTTTTCACGCAAAATTATTGCAGATTGGGAAGGGAATTTTAATTTCACTTTTAATAGCGTAGATTTTACCGGCGATACGGGTAACGAGACGGTTAGTCGCGATTTTCTTTTTGAGCCTTATGTAAGAGGCGTTGTATTCGATAAGGTAAATATTCTTTCAGGGTTTATTTATCAACATCTCATGGGCGAATTTAGAAACTCGATGAAAGAATATAACGAAGATCGCTTGAGTTATTATTTTCAGACAGATTTTTCTCCCTCGGAACGGCTGAATTTAATTGCGGGTTTTCAATTAAATAAGACTGAAAAAAATGACACCGATGTCTCTCCAAGAATTGGAGCGAACTATAAATTGACGCAACGATTAGGAATCAAAACGCTTTATGCCAAAGCTTTTCGTTCTGCGTCTCCTACCGAACGAGAAGTTGAATTTGTCACAATTCGAGGAAATCCTAACCTAGAGCCGGAAACAATCAATACATTTGACGCCCAGATTTTTTATAATGCGCCGCAATATTTTATTGGATTCACCTATTACAACAGCGTACAAGAAGACACTATTGGCCGCGCCTTGCAAAGCGATAACCGGTTACTTTTTGTCAATGGCGGCGATGTTGATTACTGGGGTTTAGAACTGGAAGGGAAATTACAAATCACTCCCGAATGGGAGCTGAATGGTTCCGCTAGTTACCAGGAAAACGAAGACAACCAAGGTGTGGAAGATATTAGCCTTATTCCCAATTTTATGGCTAAAACGGGACTATCGTATCATTCTCCTGGTGGATTTTCCCTGGGATTATTTAACAGCTACTTCTCGGAAGCGACAAGCGTTTCGGGGGCTACAATACGAAATCCAGAACCAAGCGCATATAACTTTTTGACATTCAAAGGATCTTTGGAAGTGAACAGGGCGTTTCCTGAATGGAACGCTCCAGATTTGACCTTAAGTTTGTTTGGTGAAAATCTTTTAGACGAAAACATTTTTTTTCCCGATTTTAACGGTGGGGTAAACACTTTCCCGTTGCGGTCTGGAATCGCTTTTTGGGGATCGGCGACGTTAAAGTTTTAAGGTGTGGAGGTTGAGAAAAAAATGTTGTTATATTGGTTTTCCAATAAAATGTTCGAATTTCCCTTTAACGTTGGTATGCGTTAAGTTTTAATTATTTTTTAAGTGAATAAGTTAAGGGCCTAGATTGTAAATCTTTATGAATCTTTTTTATCGCAAAGTTAAATTTTTCTCTTTATCGGCATTAGTGGCTTTAGCTTTCCAAGCCACTACAATGTTACCGGTATTTGCGGATGAATTTAAAAACAAGGCCAAAGCCGTCATGCTGTATAAGTTTTTTCAATACGTGACTTGGCCGGGGACAAAAAGCTTTTCAGATTCCGAAGAGGCGAGGTTTTGTTATCACGGTAAAAACTCATTTCTACACATTTTAAACTATATCAAAAACAAAAAAAAATCTGGTCCTCAATTTTCAATCAAAGAAATTTCTTTATTTGATCGGGCCGAGAGTTGTCATTTAATGTTTATATCCAAACTAGACGACTCCGCGTTACAGTTCCTCCATAGAGAATCTTTGCCTATTTTAACCGTTAGCGACCAAATGAACTTTTTTGAAAATGGAGGAATGATTGCGCTTTATTTTGAAGGAGATCGACTTCAATTAGAAGTGAATAAGACGAAACTTTCGCAAGCTGGTTTAAAAATCAGTACAAAATTGTTGCGAATCGCAAAAAACATTCGTTAGTAAAAGCTCGTTTCCTGCCATTAGTTTTTAGCTGCCGCTCGGCGGCATTAAAGAATCTCAGCTAGTTTCTTTTACTTTTTTGGGATAATACCTAGATTTTTCAAAACCCCTTTTGCCTCTATACTTCCCTCTGTTTCGGCGCTCTTAAAATATTTTATTGCGGTTTTGCGATCTAAAGCTACGCCTAAACCGTACAAATATAATCTACCAAGGGCGAGCAAATTTGGAGCGTCTTTCTTAGCGTCTTTAAACCATTTTATTGCTTCTTTATAATCTTTTTTTACGCCTTGTCCATTGAGATACATATTGCCAAGCATATATTTGGAGCGTTGTACTCCACGAGAAGCGCCTTTAATAAACCAGCTTTTAGCCTTTTTAAAATCCTTTTTAACTCCCAGACCTTTTAAGTACATGGCGCCAATATAATGATGCGCCACACCTACATTACCTTCGCTCGCTTTTTGGAAATACTGCAAAGATTTTTCATGATTTTTTGGAAGACCAAGCCCAGCTAAATACATGGCGCCTAATTCAAAAAAACCATCGTATTTAGATTTGATAAGGGTTTCTTTTTGGAATCGAACGATTCTTTTTTGGTAGGAAAGAGGAGTTGCTTTTTTATTTTTAAAATTTTGATCTTGAACCGCAGCATGAAGTAATTTTAAGGCATCGGCATAATTGTTACTGTCTCGAAGAAAAACTCCTAGTAAAACTTGCGCGGGAGGAAAATTTTGGTTAGACGCTTTAAGCAACCACTTCTTTGCATTCGCTTTATCATTTAACCTTAAGTACTCTGCGCCTAGAAAAAATTGCGACCATGTATCTCCAAGCTTTGCTGTATCGATAAAAATATTAATTTTTTTATTTATTCTTTGATCGACAACGAAATTATTATCTCCGGGGGTTATTTGAACCATGGGCGAATTTTCAATTTTGTTGACAACAATTCTTTCAATATTTTTTGCTTCTTTATATGGTTGGTCGTGCGACCAGCAATGATGATTCCCTTGCATGTAAAGAATTGGCTTTTTGAATTCTTGAGCTATAGAAACAAATTGATCGCTAAAATATTTTTTATTTTTAAATGTTTTTTTCGCCCAAGAATTTAAAAACGCGTTACCGCAGGCAATATAGTCAGAAGTCTTGTTTGTTAGTCCGCTAAAGTCATGAGCAAAAATGACAAGTGTTTTGATTCGCCTTTGATACTGTTTAAGGTTTTCTTTGATCCAGAAAATATTATTTCTTAATATTTGATTGAACTTGATATTATCCCGATCATTCTTTTCGAATAAATTGATTCCAATAAAAAGCGTATTTTCTAAAAAAAAAGAAAAGTTTTCTAATTGTTCCTTTTGCCTTTTAACTGGGAATTTTAATTTCCAGTTTTTTTCAAAATCTAAAATATATTGATCCCAAAATTGTTTTGCTTGAGCGCGATCATTGCAAATACTATAACCATTATCGCCAGGGATTATAAAAACAGGTATGGGAGACCGTTTTAAGAGATCTCTAAAATCTTTATAATTATCCTCCCCGCAGTCTCGTTCTTTAGGCTTTATATCTCCAAGGTGAATAATAAATTTTGCGTTTTCCGGGAGATTCTCTAACTCTTTTTCAATTAAAAAATATTCTTTATCTTCATAAGGAGAATCGCCCATCGCAAGGAAACTAATTTCGGCGCCGCTATACCCCACGCTTAGTAGCAAAAAGATGAAAGAGGATAAAATGAGACTAAAAAGTCTAGATATTAGCATTTAGACTTCATTTGTGGATATTTTTCAGGGAGGGATGCAGAACAAATTATTTGTAACGGGAATTCAGGGTGGAGAAGGTTATTCATTAGAGTTTGACGTTAGTTGGAATTGACCTTCTATTCGAATATTTTCTGGAGTAGGTCCGATAAAAGTGACTTTGCTATGCTTATCGCCTTTAATATCCTTTTTGACAGAATTCATGAAGAGGGTATTTTGAATAATACCTTCGCCTCCTTTTTCCCATCGCCATTTCTTACGATAAGTATTATAGGCTATTTTATTTTCTGAAAATAAATTATTTGTGAGTTTAACTCTGGAGCGATCCTTGACCGCAATGCCGATATTACATTGATGAAACTTTGAATTGGTAACGGTGGTTTTTGTGCCTTCGCCGGCGCTGATACATTTGTCGCCGCTTTTTTCAAAACGGCTGTTTATCACGAGGGCAGAACCCATACTAACGTCTAAACCGTCGTTGCCGGAATTTCTAATAATGCTGTCAGAAATTTCTCCATCGACGAGATCCCAATCCATAGCGTCGCTAAGCGCATTTTCAAATATTGAATTTTTGATTTTAACTTTAGAGCGCATAAAATGAACCGCGTCGTCTCCTACAAAGTTTTGCCCGAACCGGCTGTTTGTGATCTTGATATTGGGACTATCGTGAACGGAAAACATGCCGGTAAGATCGAGATTATTATATTTGGCCACCGAACCTCCTTCTATATCGAGATAATGAATTTGGCTGGCATCCGTTTTGTTGCCTAACAGAGCTACAACTCCAAAGGGTTTTTCGCTTGTTAAGGGTCTGATTGTTATGGGGAGCTCGGCAGAACCAAGAATTTTTAGCGGTCCTTGGATAACCAGCGAAACATTTGGACCTAAAAGAATATTGGTTCCTGGCTTGATGTGAACCATTTGGTTTTTATTGAATATTTTATTTTTTTTAAATTGGATTGTCCCGGGACCTAATTCGACGGGTTTGATGTCTGGTTCCGAAAAGTCCAAAGCATTGAGACCTCTTATAGTGCGAAGAGCTTGAAAATCTCTTTCCAATGATGTGAAATTCAACGGGTTGCCTGTTAGCCGATGTGTAAAGGCATAATCGTCTGGATTTCCTGGAATAGTATAATAAGCGTAGGCTTCTGGAGTTTCGATTTTTAACATCTTTTTTGGGATAGCTGGTATTGCTGGCAATAAAGAAAAAATGCGGCGCGATTTTTTCGAACCATTTAATAAAAACTCATTATCATCTTTTCTTCGGACTTCCATTCCAGAAAACCCTTCAATATAAACTTCAAAAAATTCATTTTTTTGTTGTTTTATTAAAACCAGTTTGTCGGATGATAATTGTTCTTTGATCCATTCGGTGCGTTGCTCGATAAACTTTATTAAATCTGCCACTACCTCATCTAAACGATTGACTCCCAAAAAACACCGGCCGGCACAGCCCGATTTACTGGCAAAAACATCGGAAACGGCATGGGGTTTTACTTCCTTCCATGCATTTAGGATGAGAGAGGAAGCGTTTTCTGGCGATCCAATTGTTTGTAAAAGTTTGTATAGATAGTTTATATAAATAGAAAAGTTAATGGGGTTTTGCGACCATTGAAGAATGAAGGCTCCTCGTTGTTTTGTAATGGGTCGATTGAGATGCCTCCCGTTTAATTCGAAATTCATTCCGCCCGTATCAATTAATACGGGGAGTAGTTTGCCTGTAGTAGGATCCATCCAAAAAGCGTTGTTGTGGATATCGTCAACATGGGTTTCGCCAGCATAGCTAAGAATTGCGAGAAACTTGGCAAATGACTCTTGATCAATAAACCTGTTTAGCCACTCGGAATAAGTTTTTAGACCGGTTCTGGTTTCATTAAGGGTTGGGTCTGAATAGGATATAAATCCAAGTAAGCTCACCGCTCGATATATTAATTGCATTCCTTCCGTTGGTTCTATTCCCTTTATTCCCCAAGTACTTGCATCTTTCCAATGGCCGTATCGCCTTGCATACTTTCTGTCTGCTAGATATTCCATTCTAAAAAAGGGACCGGGAAGTCTGCCTGTATTAATTAGTAAAGATTCATCCAACCGCCAAACACGAGTGTACAATCCAAAATACTTTTTATTTATAAACATACGAACAAAATGTTCGTTGGGAGTAAGCATGCCCCACTTTTGGGCCAATTGATCTGTAATCCAGTTTTGGAATCCGATGCCGTCCCTGGGCGCGATAATAACGTGATTTTTATATCCTTCTGGGAACGCTTTTTTTTTATATGAAATTCGTAACGATGGTTTCCAAATTTGATGGTGATCGTTGTGAACTCCTCTCATTCGCGCTTTAACGGGTAAAAAAATCGTTTCATTTTGTGTTTTAGCCATAGCTTTAGAAAATGGTTTTTTTCTATAATATCCAAACCCATATCTAAGAATCTCATGATTGAATCGGTCTAATGTGTTAGCCGGTAATAATACTTTAATGGTTGGAATAGAACTGATTTCTGGAGGGTCTTGAGCAAAAAGAACGTTTAATAATCCTCCATGTATTTGTTCAATAGCGGGATTGATTCCACGGTTCCAAAGTTCAATTGGCGAAGGAAACCATATTTTGGACGCGTTCGGGTGTTTAATATTTAGATAAATTGCATAAAAAGGGGAAAATCCTAAAATAATCAGAAGCAAAATCAGTGTGGCAGAAACAGAACCAAAAATTAATTTCAGAGATATTTTTTTCTTCCTGTTTTTTTTTGAGGCAACATTTAAGCTAAACATAAATCAGGTAGGTTATGCGAACGAATCAAAAAAAGAATCTGATGGTCGTCAAAACTTGCGGTTTTTCCAAGAATGGCGCTGCTTAAATTAAAGTAGGACTCATCATATTTGGCGAGTTTAAACTATTTTGCGGCTTCTTTAAAAACTTTGTTTTACTCCCCAACTATTATAGTACATTTAAGCGATATTATAGTAGGAATTACAAACTCATATATTGGCTTTTTAAAAAATTTTTAATACTTACGAAGATCCATATTTATTAAAATGTATCCTGCCCAAGGTAAAATTGGCCTTATATAATAACTATAAGTTAAATTTTAATTTGAATCTTTTTCCAAAATATCAAAAAGAGTATTTGCAAAAATTTCATTCCCCAGTTCGTTTAAGTGTGGATCGTATTTCCAGGTTAGAGAATACCCCTGGTCTTTTAATTTGTTAAAAATCTTATGGAGTGGGATGTATTTCATGTTTTCAAAATTAGCTAATTGTTTCAATAAATTTGATGCATAAATTAAGGATGGGTTTGATTCATTATGAAAACTGAATGTATCGATAATAGCTAGTTTTCCAGAAGAAGCCTTGACCAGGCGACTAAGAAATTGGATTATTCTTAAATTTACTAAGTTTGTAGTGAGCCACGATGGAAAGTTGTCACGGTCTCCTTGGTATTTATTTTTTTTATCTTCAGTAGATTTTAATTTTCCTGATGAGTATTTTTTTTTAAGCTGTTGAATTGTATTTGCAAAAATACCTTGAAGGAATATTTCTTTTTTCCGTTTAACCATCCGTTTGCCATTCATTTCTTTTTCGATATACTTTTTTTGTTCTTCTATAAACTTTTTATAATCACGGGGCAGATAAATATTCATCGGCAGATTTTTTAGCAAATGGAAAACTTGAGAGTAGTTTTTAGATTTTAATAAAGATTCTACTGTCTCCATATGTTTTGATTGTATATATAGGAAGTCCAATGCAATTTTTTGCGATTTAGTCAGAGTTTTTTGAGAGGTCTTTTTTACTGTTGCTACAGGTCTTATGAAAAGGCATTTGCGGTCTCCTAAATCGTCAATTCCAAAAAACTGTCTTGAACACCAAGTGGATGAAATTGTTCTGAAATAGTTTTTTTCAAAAATATAAAGAAAAACAAAATCTGGTTTAAACTTTGAAACAAAGGTTCTCCAGTTTAAAAATATTTGGTCTATGCCATATCCGGGAACTCCAAAGTTTAAGACTTCGTATTTTTTTTTGGTTTTGGGAAATAATTCTTGATTTAATCTTTTTTCTAGAACTTGACCTGCAGTTTTTTCAAAATCCACTTCTCTTGCCGCTACCATTGAATCTCCAAGTAGGGCAATCCGTATAGTATTGTTATCCTTTCGAGCTTGCCTTTCGTGATCTCGGAACCCCAAAGAATTAGTTTGAACTTTGGAGCTAAACTCACGTGCATACCAATGCCGACCCGATACGATATGCTCTGATTTTGGAATAATTCTCCAACCTAACATCGGATCTGGCATAAAAGGTATAATTTTATAGGATGGATGTAAGTGTGCGTATAGTTGTCCACCAATTTCAACAGTAATAGCTAGTCCAAACAAAATGGCTAAATTAGCCGCTAATATGTAGAGTGATTTCAGGTGGTATAGGTATATTAAAATGCCAATATAAAATAGAGAACAAAAAACAAGAACCAATAAAATAAAATATGGGAAAGAATAGAGTTCCCATATCCAAGGGGCTGGCGATCGGTGGGTGAAAAGCGAGTAAAGAATTAAAAAAGAGCTTAAAGTAAATCCAAATAAAAGAGTTTTATCGCTATTGGTCTTCAATTTAAGTAATTATAATAAAAAATTACAACTAGAATTAGTTGCCCAAATCCATAAAAATATATTAAGAATCATATCACAATTCTTAAAGGCGTTTTTCTAACTTTTCGCTTGAAAAGCGCATTGCGATTATTTAAAGGGAAGAGGAGCGTCTAAGCGAGTTAATATATGGGATGTGTATTTATCTTTCCCTTAATGTTTAAGTCGGCGATGTTCTGTCCGAAAATACTTACAGCGCTCAATTTATCTCCTGCGATATCTGCCGATTTTGAATTAATAAAATTAGTATTAATGATTTTTCCTTTTCCGCCCAATTCCCAACGCCATTTTTTTCGATAAGAGTTCCAACCAACATTACAGCTATCTATTATAGAGCTATTGAGAGTAACAAAGGATTTATCTTTTACGGCAATGCCAATATTACAATTTTGAATATAAGAATTTTTAATATGCGCTTTTACTCCTTCTCCAGCGCTAATACATTTGTCTTTGCAACCTATAAATCGGTTTTTATTAATAGTTACGTTGCCCATGCTTAAATCGAGACCATCATTGCCTGGATTTATAAATTGATTATTAAACAAATTGCCATTCACTAAATCCAAATCAAGCGCGTCCATTTTAGAGTTTTGAAATATGGAGTTTCTTATAGTGGCTGTTGAATTAATAATATGAACGGCGTCGTCGCCAATAGCGTTTTTACCGAATTTACTATTTTTTATTTCAATGTTAGGGCAATCGTGAACGGAAAACATACCAGAGAATTTCAAGTTGTAATAAATTCCGACAGAGCCGCCTTCCATACTAAGAAAACTGATTTTGGAGCCTTTAGTTTTTTTGCCCAATAAAGCCAAAACGCCAAAAGGTTGTTTCGGATCGATAGGTTTGATGATAACGGAATTTTTGCGTGTTCCTTCTATTTTTAAAGGCCCTTGAACCACAATTTGAACATTCTTGCTTAAATAAATTTCAGTTCCGGCTTTTATAATAACCGGTTGGCCGAGATTAAATATTTTAGATTCTAGTATTTCAACTTTTCCAGGTCCGAAAATAATGGGCGTCATATCTTCCTCTTCAAAGTTAAGATAATTAACCCCCGATAAAGCCTTCATTTTATTTACGTCAAGATCAGTTATGGAATTTTTAATTTTAATTTCTTTTCCCGATAACCGATGATAAAAAATATAATCGCTAGGGTCGCCCGTCAAAGTATAAAAAGAATAAGAATGATTAAAATGAACTTCTTCTATGCTTGGATCTAATATAGATTTACTAGGTAGTAAATTAGCGTTTTTGACGCCATTTAAATTAATTAAATTACTATTATATTTAGTAGGAAGTTTAAGATTACTAAGTCTAAATCTTTCCTTATCTTTTCTTTGGGCTCTAACTCCAGAAAAACCCAGCGTCAGAATTTCAAAGTCGTCTTTATTTTTCTCAATTAATAAGACTTTGTCTCTATTTAATTCTTTCCTAATCCAATGAAGCCTTAAATTAATATCGTTTATTAGGTTATCAACTTCTTGGTCTAATTGATTAACTGGAAAAAAACATATTGCTGGCGAACACGAATAACTTAGGGCAGTTTCAGATTGAAGAACAGGTCTGATTTCTTTCCATTGGCGATGTATAATTTGTTCCATATTGTTTTCATTTCCAATGGTATTAATAATTTCGTATAATTTTTCCGTATATATAGCTTGATTTAGTGGGTTTTTAAACCAGGCTTTAACAAATGCGCCTTTGTTTTTTATGATGGGTATGGTGGTCCACTTTTTAGAATTAGAAATGCCATAACCATTTTGGTCGTTTATTATGGGCTCCATCAATCCCGAGCTTGGGTTGAGCCAAAATAAGGCATTGTGGTTATCTAGATAATGTCTTTCGCCGGCATGGTTTAGAATCGCAAGGTACTTTGCAAATTGATCTTGGGAAATATATTGGTTCAGTGCCCTTAAATATTCTGTGATAGAAGCTTTTTGAAACTGTTCCCAAAAAGTAACGATACTAGCAATTTTGAGAGGCCTAGAAATAATTGGGTTAGCGCCCATCAAAACCTTATATTTTTTCTCTGTCGTTTTCCAAGCGATTGGATCAAACCATTGTTTTTTCCAAATGTTAAATATTTGTTTATTGAATATATTGAAATTAAAAATTGGGCCGGGAAGACGGTTAGATTGAATCAATAAGGATTCATTAAAAGGCGCAACTTTATTGTAAAGCCCAAAATCTTTATTATTTATAGTTAGTCTGACGAAATCTTCTCGATTGTTTAGTACATTCCATCTCTTGCCTAATTCTGCGGATATCCAATTCTTAAGTCCCAAAACATCTTCGGGAGCGATCAATGTTTGAACTCGAAAACCTTTATGTATTTTTTTTCTTTTTAAACGAATTTTTAACGAAGGTTTCCATACCATTTGATGGGTCGGTCTAGTGCCTCTAATATTAATTTTAGCTTGATAGTATTTTTTTTGAGGCCCCATAAAGAACCCTTTGACTTTGGGTTTTTTTCGTTTTGTTACTTTAAAAGCTTCATCCGTAGAAGGAAGATTCCAAAGTAAAAGTTGATGGTTCATTTTTTCTAATCCGCCGTCTTCTATCCAAATTTTTTCCGTCGGAATGGAAATGTTTTCTTCGGGTTCTTTAGAAAATAATACATTCGAAAACGAAGTTATATTTTCGTCTAGAATAATTTTTTTATGGCTAGAAACGAAGTGGAAAGGATTAGGAAACCATTCTTTGGTCGCTTTTACGCTTTTATTAAATATCCAGGGGGTATAAAGCGGAAGCGCGCAAAGCGTAATAATTATGAAGAACAACGGAACGCTTAAATTTAGAAGAATCGACTTTATAGATTTGGTTTTATTTCGTCTGGTTACAATTTTACAAGCCATAAATCGATTTGTTATTTTTAGTAAACGTTTATCGTTCTATTGGTTTTTCTTAAAGAAACTTTTAGGTTTTAGTTTGTTTTTGTTACTTCGTCAAAAATTTTCCTATCTTTGATGTTAGGCTTGGTCTCCCGGAATAAAGGACTCTTTCTTAAAACTAGATATTTATTTTATCTAATATTGAGCTCCATTTGTATCTTGAATTTTTTTTGAATCTTAACACAATTCCTTAAGTTGTTTTACAAACTCTTAACCTACAAAACACATTTTGATTATCCATTTAAAACTTTTTATGTATGAAATAAAACGGTTAATTTCTTGAAGACTAATTCTGAGATAATAAAAGTTTATTGAGGAATGAATAAACCAAATGATTATAGTTATTAGGCGTGTACAAAAAATAATAACCTCAATCCAATTTTCTTAACTTGAATTTATGTAATAAGAATGGTTGATTTGATATATTACATACGCCTATCTATTTGCTCATCCTCGGATTTCTAATATTAAAATCGAAAGTTTGATGAAAGAAAATTTTCTAAGACCATTTAGTTTGTTTGTTTTGTCGGTTCTGATAGTAGTTTTATCCATTGAGATTATCTTTCAAAGCTTTTTCCCAGAAAACATTGTTCCCGACCTTCACCAATCAAAATATAGTCTTCCTAACGTTTTAAGGTCTAATTTAGATATTAAATTGGATTGGTCGCACGGTTATCTTTACCCGCCTTTTCGTATCCAAACTAATTCCAAAAGTTTCTTAAGCGATCGAGAGTTCCAATATAAAAAACCTGAAAATACTTACCGAATTCTGATGCTTGGAAATTCCATTTTTATGGGATTGGGAGTGGAGAATAAAGAATTATTTTCCAAATACCTCGAAGATATCCTAAATGAAAGATCGAGAGAGAAAAATATAGAAGTGATAAACCTTTCTGGAGTTGCCTGGTCGGTAGTTCAATTTCTAATTTTTTTACAAGTTGAAGGTTACAAATATGACCCAGACCTGGTATTAATTAGCCAAGGGGAAAATGATTTTAGAGTTGAATATAATAAATTAATCCAAGTAAATAAAATAAAGAAAATAGATCCTCCCACGGGTAAATTAAAAATAAATTTGGGAGACCTTGAGATAAAATTAAGACACGAAAAATTTATCTCAAATATTTGGGAATGGGTTCGAAAGTTCCCATTCTATCTAGATATTTCTAAGCATTCTCAGCTTCTTCACCGTATTCGATCTAAAGTTAATTCTCTTTGGTTGAATAAATATCCAAGAGTATCTAAAAAGAAACAGTTAGGCCATTTTTTTGAGACTAACAATATTGAAATTACTAAAGATACTATTATTTCGTTTAACTCGGATAATATTTCAGTTAATCCAGAAGGTCATAGCGTTACTTATTATTCAAAGGCATATAACCGAAATATGTATGAGGCTAATGCTAATATCGTCCTTCACTCTGCGATAAAAATAAAAATTTCACAATTTCTAACCGATATAAACGCCAAGTTCGTCGATGTAGACATTCCGGCAGAACAAGAAACTATAGGCGCTATTAATACGATTGGAACAAGAAATTTGAGTTCAAGCGCTAGAAATTATTTTTATTTAAATCCGACCAAAATTTTCAATAGCTTTCAATCCAATAATATTGAAATACCTTTATATTTTTATAGTAATAATCATCTATCGCCAGCAGGAAATAGATTGTTAGCGATACTTGCTTATAACTTTTTAACGCAAAATAATTTAATCCCAACACAAAACTCATGGAAGCAAATTGATCCTTTTGCAGAAGAAACAATTAGATTGATAAAAAAATCGAATAATAGAATAGAGGAGTTTGTCCAGACAGATAATCGTTTACATAAATTTCGAGGTTTGTTGTATCGATTAAAAGGTGATTATTACTCGTCGAGGAAAAGTTTTAGCAATTATTTGAAAAAAGAAAAGAACGATTTTGAAGCTCACTTTTTACTGGGTAAAGTTTTACTAAAATTAAGGGAATTTTCTTTAGCTCTCGCATCTTTTAAAAAGTCTTTAGATGGACATCCATTGGAAGTGAAAAGATATAAATATGCCTATAATTTCACGAAAATTTATAAGGATGGAATTGAAAACCTCCAAAATGGAAATTTGGATAAAGCGATTACTTCTGCAAAAGAATTAGAAAAACTTAGAGGAGAGTGGTGGGCTCAGGGGATTTTCTTTAATTATATTGTTTACCAAAAAATGGGACAGTTAAATAATGCCGAATTATATATAAAACAAGCTGTGGAGCTTTGGCCGAATAACTTGAAATTTAAATTAATTATGGCTTCGCTAAAATTTGATCAAAAGAAATACGAAGAAGCGATAAACTTTTCTTCGCAAATTCTTAAGCAAAAGCAAAACGATCTTAAGGCGTTATTAATTTTAGGGGTATCTTATGCGGCCTTGGGGAACAAAAAAGAAGCGCTGGATAATTTGTCAAAGTATTTAAGTATGGATGGGAATAACAAGACTGCTAGTAGCATTTTTCGTGCTTTACAGAAAAGTTGAGCCCATTTTCTTTAGGTCAAGGTTTGTCCTGGTTTGGTTTGCAATCTCCACGATAATGAAAAATGTTTTTTGTATAACAACGCCGTACATCCTTAGCCAATGATTGATCCTTCACATCTAGGGATCCCGGTAATTTATTTTTTTTTAAATTTAATACCAAGATTTTCCAAAGTTTTATGGATGCTGAGGTTAAGCGGATCAATTTTTAAAGCTTTCTCAAAGGTTTTTATAGCTAAGAGCGTTTCGCCATTAATAAAATAGGCAGTTCCCAATCCCAATAAGGTTTTAATATTATTAGGTTAAAAATGATTCGCTTTATTAAACTCAACGATAGCCTCTTTATATCGGTTTTGGAGCGATAAAAATTTTGCAAATTCGAAGTGGTTCATAGCGTTGGTTGGAGATTGATCAATTGCTTTGGAAAAGAAATATTCTGCTTTATCGTAATTTTTTAAGCTTAAATTATTTTTCGCGTTTAGCCAATAAAACTCATCGGTTAAGGGAAAGCCATTCTGTTTGGCTTTTTCGATAAAGCTTAAAGATTTGATGAAGTTTCCTTTTCTATAATATATATCCGCTAATCGCCAGAATATCTTTTCGTTTTTTGGAGATATTTGTAATGACCGTGCCAGATTGTTTTCAGCTAAGTCTAATTGATTTTGGTTTAAATAAACGATCCCCTTGATAAAGGCATCGTGTCCCGTGTTAATCAATAGTTCAGAAATTCTATTGTTTGATTTTTGGATAGAGTCGATAAGACTTTGAGATTTCATATCCAATATTTGACTATTTTTATTTTTTCCATCCGACAAAAAATCTTTTCCAAGCATTGTGTTATAAACAAGTTTTGCCGCTAAATGATGTCCCGCCGGTGTCCAGTGAATAACTTTAGGGAAATTGATTGGAAATAAATTGTGATTTTGAAAATCTGTTAATGGATCCAACAAATTAATTAAAGAAAACTCGCTATTCGAGTTAATTTTTTGCGGGATTAAATTATCAGGGTAAAATTGGAGCTTCAAAATTTCTTGAGGCGATGGAATGATTAGAAAACTCAATCTTGAATCAAGGCTTTTAAGCAGCTCGTAATATTTTTCTAAAGCGATGCTGTATAAGATTGATTCTATTTGTCCAGTTTGCGTGTTTTTTATTTCTCCATAGTCGGTTTTCCAATTAATACGGTCTGAGGCAGTTATTTCCCAATTTTTCATGGAAGCTTCCAAGTTTGTTTTAACGGACGGGTCAGAGAAATTATTTTTAAGCGTTAAGTTTTCTCTAATTTTTTCCTCAATCGCCCTCAATAGGTGAGATCGATTAAAGAATGCGTCATAAAACGGAGAAAATTGGATTGATTTTAAGCTGAAGGCCGCCAATTCATTTAAATGAAGGTTGAAACCGATATTTTTAATTTCTATTTCTACGATATTTTTTGCAATCCTTTTAGCGCTAATGGTATCTGCTTCCAATTTTGAAAAATCCATTGTTGAAAGCTCGCCAGTATGAAAATAACTGATCACCAAATCTGGATCGAATTTAAAACCTTCGTTTTTTATATAAGTGTAAAACTCGCTAACTTCCCAAGAGTTCTTAGCGGCATTTATGACTTCGATATTTTTTTCTGGAAATTGTCGTTCCAGAATTTTTTGTAAATAATAAGCAAACGTTTCGGTGTTGTTGACGCCCGAAGCGGCAAAAATGGAACCCCCGAGGCATAATATACGAAAAGAATTTTTAGGTTTTTGATAAGAAGTTTGGCGATAATTTCTTAATCGATGAGAATCGGTTTTTATTTGGAATGGAAATTCGTCAAAAAAAAATTGAGCATTTAAGTTTGGCCGAAAAGCCGTTTGAATCCCGAATGCTGAAGTTGTGTGATTGTCAAATACTGAGGTTGGAGAAAAGATTCGAAAAAAACCTTCTAACATTACAACGATGGCGAAAAGGAATAAAATTAAAAAAAAGGTCCATTTTCTCATTGAGGTATTTCTACTTTTTTCATTTAAAGGTTTTATCTTGTGTTTATTTTTTATTTAAGCGGGAATTAGGTAAAGACTATCGGTTTGATGCCGTAGTTTATCTTAAAAATAAAATTATGAAAACCAAGATTAAAAAATCTATAAACGACAAAGTTTGGAGAGAAATTATAGCTTGCCTTGTAATCCCCAAGAGTGAATAAATTGATCTTTTCCCACTTCGGTTTGATAACGGCACCGTAAATCTTGGCCAGAAGTTTGGCTGCCGACGTTAACGGTTCCGCGCAATATTCGGATGTCTCCGCTCAATGGCGACCCTTGTTGAACCATTGAAACAGGTATCCATTCGGTTCCTCCATTACGAGTCACTGAAAACGTTCCAGGACCATCGCTATCGGAGTAGTCGGCGCGCATATATTTCTTGAGGGAAATTTCTTTATATTCGACCTCGTCGGTTAGCGAGACTATATCCACCCAGGTTGAATTATCGTCAGAACCTTGAACTTTCAAAGTTCCCGTATAGGTTCCCATAACAACCGCTACAGCTGGTCTTCGAGGGAAAAACGGTTCGTTATCCATAGTTACAACGCTTCCCGTTGCGGTTGCGGTGAAATCTCCCAAGTCAATTACTTTGGTGTTAGTAGCCATTTAAAAATCTCCTGATAAAGTTGAGATACGTTTCTCATGTTAAAAAAAGGAATCTCGAAGTCTTCGATCATGCCAAATACTTTCAAGAACCTTCGTTTGTACTTCGCGAGTTAATTGAAAAAGAGACTAAAGTTGTACAAGTCCCTCCTGCCTCTCATTACGAGCTCTTGACTCGTTTCACGCGTTGATTGAAAAAGGAACTAGAGTTGCAAAGTCCCCACCACATGTCATCTTGAGCGAAGCCGAAAGATCTCGCCTCGATTTAATAAATATTTCCTCTAAATCCTTAGGAGTTCTTCGAAATTCTAATAATGTCGCCCTGAGTACTTCGACAAGCTCTGCACAAGCTCCGTACAATTAAAATCTATATTTCGATTTTCGTTTTCTTTCGTCTCCCATATCGTCAAAAGTTCCGGGAATAGGGCGGTTCTTTTTGGAAGACGACAGTGATTTTTTAAACGTTCGATGCCGAGAGACAATGCTGTAACGGCACTCGTCTCCAATATGATCTTCCATAGCGGAGTCGATGTCTTCCGGATTCGTTTCGTCGTGTAAAAGTTCCGGAATCGTCCGGATGAAGTGACGACACGTTCTAAAAACGAAAAACTTCTTTTCGACAAATTGTTGGTCGAGCAAGGTCCAGCCATTAATTCGCGAGTTAGGGCCTCCAAAGGAAGGAGTCCATAAAACCCCAGCGCGTTCAAACTCTTCCGCGATGGTTTTTTCCTGACCGTTACCGTTCCATATGGAACGGTCGGCAGGATTGTTGCGGAAAACAACGCCCGCTTTAATTTCAGAATCTTCCATCGCCTTGATTTTTTTTGCCACCGCCGTTGGCGTTTCGCGCGACCCGACGTTTTCTTCGCCGCCCCATCCATACATTTCACGATACCGGTAAATAACTCCGTCGGGAGATTGGCAATACCAGCCGACAGAATAGGGACGCGCCGAACCCCAGTCTAAAGCGCGCCAACGCGACCATTCCAAGGGAAGGGAAAAAGGCTCAAGGATGTGAATCTCTGGATTCCAACTCGTAAAAAATTGACCCTCGGGAATATCCCACCGACCGTCGCGCAATTTGCGGCGTATTTTTTCAGATTGTTTCAGGAGTTGGATCTCGTATTCTTCCCCTAAATGCGGATTGTCCGTAAGTTTGGCGGGAATAAACGACCTGGAAACGCTAATGCGTTTGCCGTCTACGGTGCGCGAGTCGATAAAACTTGTGGGACGACCGTCGTTGGCAATATCCCAACGCGCTTTTACCCAGGCATGGCCCGGTCCGCCAGGATTCGTCGTGGCGCGGGTGTAGCATTTAATATCTGGATTAGAAGATCGTTTTCGAGTTTCCATCCTATCAAACCAAAAAGAAGTGGGCCAATGAGTCAGTTCATCCCAACCAATCCAGTGATATTCCTGGCCGTTATAGCGTTGGAAGTCTTTTTTTTTGACATGTAGCCAAAAAGAATGCGCGCTCCCGATGGGAACCGCCAAACGTGTTTCGTTTCGCTATAGGTTCCGCCAAAGTGTCGATACAATTCATTAGAACGTTCGATCAAGTCGGCAAGATCCGAAAAGTGTTCTCGAAAAATAATGCCGGTGTATCGGTTCCATGCCAGCGCGTTTTGGTCTAAACCCAAAGCGTCAATCAGCAGACACTCGGATTTTCCGCCGCCCGCCGCGCCCCCGTAAAGGACTTCGTCTTGATCGGCGGCAAGAAACAGAGATTGTTTCTCGGTGGGTTCCCACAAAAGTTCTTCGGCAAGTGTTGTCATTTTTTCTTAGCGGGTATCTTTAAAATTTTAATGGTAAGGGCTTCGTCGTCAGGACCAGAAACCTCAACCGCTTTCCGTTTTGGATACATGTAAGAGGCCAGTTCACATAGAAGGCGAGCCCGCACGGATTCTGCAACGTTTTCATCCATCGCCATATCCGCCATTGCCTCTAAAGGGTTCATTCCCTTTTTTTCGAGGATTTCCATAGCTTCAATAGTGTGTTTATTTTTAGAACCCTTAGGTCGCCCATTTGGATTCCCGCTTTGTCCCGGTTTAAACGCCATTTTTTAACTCGATAGTTTTAATTATGTTTTTCAAACTGTCTGACTTTTTCTGCGCTTTGATTGATAAAGAAACTAGTTGAATAGTTGTTCGAAAAGTAAATTCTGCGCTTAGCCAAAACTTAATTCGCCGTCATTCTGGAGGAGCGTTTCGACGTGGCTCAACACAAGCTCCGCGACGAAGAATCTAGGTATCTTTCAATATTGGAACTGCTAGTTCCTTAGGAGTTTACCTAGAGATCTCATTTTTAATTTCCCAAAATAACTTCCCATTCCCACTTGCTTTCATTGAATCGCTAACCTATATTCATTATTGAGTCGCTTTGGACCCTGAAATCACGAATGCGCTAGGTTTGACCGGGTTTTATCGAACCTGGATATGGAAAAGGGGAATATTGACCCGGGATATTTGAGTCTGTACGGGGGACTGCACCAAAGCGACTCACCTTTAACTACTCCAAAGCGGAATGTATCTTCCGCATTTCGGCCAAAGTTTTTCATTTTTCTATTTCCCAAATTCCTACCGAGTGTCAGCCCAATAGGGCTGACGAAGAATCTCGCCTGGATTCAATAAATATTTCATTTCTTATTAATCAAAATTAATTCTCTCTCCCCACTTGCTTTCATTCATTTACTTCCCTATATTATTTTTGAGGCTGATTTAGACTCCGTTAACTCCCATCCGGTTAGGCTAACCGGGGATTACTCAGCTTAACTAATTAAGGAGAAATATCTACCCGGGATATTTGAGTCTGGGGGGGGGACTGTACTAATGATGCCTCGTTTTAACTCCCATCCCTTTGTTACCTTTCCCAAACTAACTTTAATTTTTCGTTTCACTTGATTTCATAAGTTCGCTAACCTATATTCATTATTGAGTCGCTTTGGACCCTAAATTCTCCAACGCGCTAGATTTAACCGGGGATTACTGAATCTAGTATTTTTAAGGGGAATATCCACCCGGGATATTTGAGTCAGAGCGGGGGGCTGTACCAAAGCGACTCAACCCTACTTGCTCCACAGGGGAATGTACCTTCCACTTTTTACTCGACGGACTATGCGTCCTGGCAGTTCAGGAAAACCAGAAATTACGTTGTAAACATGGGGTTCCACTGGAGATAATTCTAAAATTAGACTGTTTTCTTTTCCGTTTCTTTTCACTACAATTATCCGTCCGGTTTTCTTTTCTTGGTAAATTTCACTATAGCTTTTTCCCACGAAATTGACATATTCTTCAACGGTGTTGAATTCAGCTTCTTTGTATTGCCTCAAATGTTTTTTTTCTAATTTAATCTTTCCAATTTTGTCATGTCCAACGGGTAAGCGGATTCTTCCAGGGCTGATTTTTATTTTTTTTCGCCTTTGAATTTCATCCGTAACTTCTTTTTTTATTTCACCAAACTCTTTGGTTCCTGTATTTGGATTTGTTACAGGTGTATATTTAGGATGGTGTCCATCTTGCCAGTTTTCTAGTAAATCTTTAGTAAGTTCCCTATAATTCTCAGAGTTTTTAGAAATTCCACTCCATATAGCTATTGCGCTTGCAGCTTGGTTAATGCTTTTTTTAATTCCATTTTTTGAAACATTTTTAATAGAATCTTTGGAGATTTGTTCAACATTTTGGAGCGAACCTTTTTGAGGTGGAGACTCTAATTCTTTATTTTTTTGCTTGGGTTTAACAGGACGTTTAAACAATTCTTTAGCTTTAGAGAGCCCTCTTTTACCTATTTCTTTTAAAATATCGAATCCACGACCAGCAACTTGCTCCGAAATTTCAGCGTCGTCAGGTAAAGCCGTTTCTTGACGAGCGCTAAGAGGCTCAAACAAACCCATCAGGGATTCATCGTTCCGCTCATGAGGCGTAAACGAGACGTTGGTTCTCAATCGAGTTTCATCAGGATTACCAAAAAACTCATTTGTACCTACCAGTGGTTTTTTAATGGAATCGAACGATAAATTTCCAATCGGTTGAACTACATCGAGGTCTTTTATAAAGCTATCAAGAGGAGCGTTGGCTGAGCCAGCCGGTGGATTAATGGAAAATGCATCTTCAAGAGTTCTAATAGGAGAAGCCGGTCTTTGGCTTTGCGATGAATCTTCGAAAAAGGCGGACAGTGGGTTACGGCTAGGATCCAAAGGACTAAGCTCGGGAAAAGTAACTGACCTTGATTCTGATCGCGGATTCAAGGATAAGATGTCAGGGAAGGGTACCGGTCTAGGTTCCGATTCATCAAATCCCTTAAGAGTCGATATGTCGATACCAAAAGAATCGTTTTCACGAATTGGTAGATTGGTAAACGGATTATCTTGTGTCTGTTGTTTTGGCAAGAACCCCTGTACAGAAGGATTGTCCTGCTTAAAAATATTTTGCAGGGCATTTCCCAGTCCAATATTAGATTTAGGTTTTTGCTTTGCAATCGTTTCTGTTTGATCTAATAATGCGAAAGTCATAACACTTTTCTTATTTTTCTTATTTCAATATTGTCACCCTGAGGCTCTCGAAGGGCGACTACAATTCACTAACTAGGCAGTACCGCAGAAGTTTCCCTAAGCGTGCTCTTCAAAATTTGTCGAAGATTTACCTTCTAGTTTCTTATCCGCGTCGCCATTTTTATTTTTAGCGACGTTGCCCGCAAGGATATTGCAGATTCTCAAAACCGTATCGAGGATTCGATTGTCATGGCGAGTAGGGGTGATAGCTGTGATCACAGTGAAAGCTGCGACCAGTTCCGCAAGAGTGACGGCATATTGTTGAACCATGTGAACGATTTGTTCAGGAGGTATTTGCATGTTCTATTCCCAGTATCGGGTTAGTAAAACTTACAAATCAAATGTATCGTAAAACTTAATCCAATGTAACAGGAGGATCCATCACGATATCCGTCATGTTAATTTGAGTTTAAAATGTGTAACGAAGTCGCGAAAGGAAAAGAGAGGGGCTAATTTAATGGGTGTAGTGGGGTAACTGTTGTAACTATAATCTGTTTAAGATAGAACAGAGAATTAGTTTAATTTATCTTCCTTATATCCAAATTTTCTAAGATCTTTTTGTCGGAGCCGTGGAGGGCAACATGGAGCATGGCTTTGGCGAGTTGGTTGGAGCTGATACAAAATTCGGGAAAACGGTCTTTGAAGTAATGATAAAAAAGCTCATATAGTTTATAACTCCATCCTTTTTTTAATTTACTTTCATCTAATGGATGAATATAGCTTGCTCTAAATGCGTAAAAGTCTTTGAACTTGAATTGCATCACATCTTCTTCAGCTTTGCCTTTCCACCTGGCAAAGAATATGATGCTGCTGGAATTCGCGCCTTGTGCGCTGAATAAACAAAATACTGTTTTATCGCTTTCAATTGTTTTAGCGAATGCCATTAACGATGTGTGAGTGATTTCGATAAACTTTGTTTTTGAAACTTCCCCCTGGTAAACCCCAATGCAATAGAAGCAAATGTCGTGATCGATTATTTCTTCTTTGATTTTTGAAAAGTCCAAAAAATTTGTGTGAACGATTTCCTTTACGCCTTCAATTGAAATAAACGGTTTTCTGGTCACGACTGTGATTTCTTTAATCTCGGGATTAACTAGGCATTCTTGCAAAACTTCCGCGCCTACCATTCCTGTCGCTCCCAGTATCAGCGCTTTCATCAACTCAATTCTTTTTAATTTTGGACATTAGATTTTCAAAGGTGGTTGAATCGAGCGGGGGAAGGGCGCCGAGCGAAAGATTTTCTTTTACATGTTCCGGTTGTTTCATTCCTATTAAGGCGGAGGCGATTCCGGGTGCGCTGCGCGTGATTTGTAACGCTCTTTGTTTGTCGCTAGTGTATCCTTCGCCAATCTGATCGTTCCAGGATTGAGGCAAGGCGTTAATGTTGCCTTGCGCGATGGACCCGCTGACGATTGGATAGATATCTAATTTTCGCGCGGCGGGTATTGCGGGTAACATTTCCCCGAGCGTGTATTGGGTTTCTGCGTTAAAAGCTTCCGGCATGTTCAGGTTGAGCGGCAATTGGATGAACCGAAGATGGTCTGGCCCGTCTCCCGCCGCCACTTTTGCGAGTTCTTTTGTCAGTTTTAGCGAAGTGTGTTTGTCGTTGGTTTCTGGCAGGCGAAAGGTGTTCCAGGTGGCCATACCATAGTAACGAATTTTCCCGTCGGCTACGGCGCCTTCCAACATTTCAAAGGCCGCCGAAAGCTGACCATAATAGGATTCATTGTCTACTGCGCTCAATTGTGTTTCTGGGTTATGAATGTAATAAAGATCTATGGTTTCCAGTCCCAGGTTTTTTCTACTTTGTTCTAATTGGTCGGCGAGGTATTCCGGGTGCATGCAGTGGCAGTCCGCTGCCAGGTCGCCCATGCCAATACCATTGTTAGTATCGTCGGCGTATTTTTCTTTAAACCATTTGCCGCGTCCTGGGTGGGGCAAAAACCCGCCCTTTGTGCAAACTACGATTTCTTCGCGCTGGTATTTTCCGCTTTCGACTAGTGCTTTAAGTGCAACGCCGACGCTTTGTTCGGCGTGTTGTCGTCGGTAATTGATCGCCGTATCAACGACGTTGATGCCGCCTTCAACCGAACGAATTGTAGCTTCCGCAACCAACCGGTCGGTGGCTTTGTCTGGATGTCCTAAATAGGTTCCAATTCCAATACTGGACCACCAGAGGCTATCGATTTCTTTGAAATGACTTTCAGCGCAACGACTTCCCATTTTTTCGCGGTATTTAAGGGTGCCTTCGGGAGTGGCAAAACCTGGAATACTCATGTTCTTCCTCGTCTGATATTATTTTTTAAGCGGCAGTTTACTATGTTTTTTATGCCATGAGTGGGTTTTATTCCCATATTTGACCAATTATAGAGCAGACAGACTTTTAAAGAATAATATTATTTTTACTTTTGATATGTGTAAGGTTCATTCGTTATTGACGACATACGTTTGAATTTAATTAATGAATTTTTGAAAAAATGGAGGGAGAAATGAGTTCTAATAGTAACAATTTAGTTGGAGGCGACGCGGAACATCCCGCATCGGGCACGGTTAAAATTGAGGGGGATTCGGTAAAATTGATCGACGTTCAAATCAGCGCTGCCCCAGATGGTCGCGTTATTCTCACAAAAGATATGAAGGAAGAAAATGGGGTGCGTTTAGGGGCTCTGCAAGGTTTTGTGGGAAGTCATGAGTACGTTATCCCGCCAGGAATCAATCCTGCCGATTACGATTCGGTTCTCATTTGGTGCGACCAATTCAACGTTCCAATAGGAAAAGCTCAATTATAAGCGGAGTAAAGAAAGGCGCTTATGATTACGGCGAAAGATTCTACGATCTTGAGTTCCACAGACTGCGGTAGAGTCTTTTGCCAAGGTCCAAATGGTTGTGGTCGCCTTTATAAACGATATAGGTTTTGATAAACGTTTGAGCGGCTTCTAACCATTCTTTGAAGTTTTCGTCGGTCTGCGAAGCTTCGACCATGTCGATAAAGTTCATTCCTCCATAGCGAAGTATTTGAGCTATATCGTCTATGGCATATTTTTTGAAAATCACAAAACCAACTTCTACCTTAATCGATTCCAGGTCAATGTCTTCGCTATCCTTTTGGAGGTTAACCGTTATGAAGGCTTCGCAAGTAGATAAAAAACAAGCGCTGATAGCGGCTTCCTTTACGGAAAGTAGCCCTGAGCCTTTCCAATGATCGGTGTCTAAAATTATTTTTCTAGCGGCATCGATCAAAATCAATTGGATAGATTTTGTAAGGTCGACAGGACTTTCGGGATTTAGCGTTTGACCATATTCTAATATGTATTGTGAAAACTTTTTTTTGGACATAATGGGGAGAGTGAATCAATAGCAGAGGAATAATAAACGAATTGTAACCTTTTCAAGGCTAAAAGCTAAGCAAATTTTTAGTAAATTGTTAATTTAAATTTAATGTGTCTTGGGATAGTTTTTTCTCGGGCTTTAGCTTGCGGTAGCGCATGCTTTAATCCCCTTTTTTCGAGCGCAGCAAAATTGGTTTGAGCGCCATTCCCTTCCATATTCCCTCGATCAAATTCTAATGCGGCTTCGACCGGGCAGGCATTTGAGCAATCATAGCGTTCGAATCTCATAACTTTTCTTCAATAGAATATTTTTTAGTCTGTAGGTAACAAAAATGTGAGCGCTTGTTCAATGAGTACATTTTATCTATAGTAGGCTTAACATAAAAAATGAGGCTCTTAAAGGAGAAACGTGACGTTTATCGTCATAACTTAGGGGAATAAATTATGAAAGCTGTCGGATTATATGAGTACTTGCCTATCGAGAACGAACAGTCATTGATCGATGTCGAAATTGATCGCCCTCATCCAACGGGGAATGATTTGCTGGTAAAAGTCCGAGCGATTTCCGTTAACCCAGTCGATACCAAAGTCAGAGCTCCTAACGATAAAAAGGAAACAACTCCGCGCGTATTGGGTTGGGATGCCGCAGGCTTAGTTGTCGAGGTTGGACCCCAGGTGGAAGGCTTTGCTGTTGGCGATCAGGTCTATTATGCGGGCGATATTACCCGTCCCGGCAGTAACAGCGAGTACCAATTAGTGGATGAGCGCATTGTGGGGAAGATGCCGAAAACGCTTTCATTTACCGAAGCGGCGGCATTACCGCTCACGGGTATTACAGCTTGGGAAGCTTTGTTCGAGCGACTCGGTATTTCGTCGCGCGGAGAAGATGCGGGGCGATCGATTCTTATAGTAGGCGGCGCTGGCGGCGTGGGGTCAATCGCAATTCAACTTGCGAAAAAGCTCGCCAAGCTTAAGGTGATAGCGACAGCTTCCCGCGCGGAGTCGATTGCCTGGTCCAAAAAGCTTGGAGCCGATCAAGTTATTAATCACCGCAACGCTCTTGACGCGGAGTTGACTTCTATCGATTTGCCACAGGTCGATTATATCCTGTGCCTCAACAATACCTCTCAACACTGGATAGCAATGGCTAACGCGATTGCGCCACAAGGACGTATCTGCTCAATTGTCGAAACGCCGGAGCCTGTGGATCTCGGTTTGCTAAAGAGTAAAAGCGCTGCCTTTATTTGGGAGTTTATGTTCACTCGGTCGATGTACCAGACACCGGACATGATTGAGCAACAGCGATTGCTCAACGAAATTGCGGATCTTGTGAATAAGGGGGAACTCGTCACCACAACTAATAATGTTATTAAGCCTATTAATGCGAGCAATCTACGAAAGGCACACGTTTTGGTCGAACAGGGGAACACTATTGGCAAGATTGTACTTGCAGACTGGCCCGAGGATGAATTTACGATAACTCCCTGATAGGAATGAGGTTGCGCTCGGCGCGGTCGCTACAATAAGGCGTTCAACCTCAGGCGCTTCGGCGCAATTAACCAAAAAACAAATACGCTATCAAAACGGCGGTGATTATACCTGCCGCATCTGCTAATAGGCCGCATGGTATCGCGTAGCGGGAATGACGGATTTTTACCGAGCCTAAATAAAGCGCGACAACATATAATGTCGTCTCGGTACTGCCTTGCATTACGCATGCGAGTCTGCCGACAAACGAATCGGCCCCAAAGTTTTGCATCGCTTCCACCATCATACCCCGCGCGCCGCTTCCGCTAAGCGGTTTCATGAGAGCTGTCGGTAACGCGTCGACAAAACGTAAATCGCCGCCCACGGCCGAAACGATTCCTCGAAATAAATCTAAAAATAATTCTAACGCTCCGCTGGCGCGGAATACGCCAATAGCCGCCAACATGGCGATTAAAAATGGAATGATAGTAATCGCTACTTGAAATCCTTCTTTGGCTCCGTCAATAAACGCTTCGTAAACGTTTTCTCTTTTTAGCGTCGCCGCTAAAATAAACGCGACAATGACCGAGAACAGTAGGAAATTGGCTATGCGCGCCGATTGGTCTTGCATGGATTGTCGATCCAAACCGGAGAAGTAAAATACCATCGATATAATGACTAACGCTAGACCCCCCAGGTATGCAACTACAACGCGATCGAATAAATTGATCTTTTGATAGGCGGCGACTGCCATCAGCCCAACTAAAGTAGAGACAAAAGTAGCAATTAATATTGGGATAAAAACGTCGGCAGGATTTAAAGCTCCCTGCTGAGCGCGATAAGCGAAAATGGTAACGGGAAATAAAGTGACCGAAGAGGTGTTGAGCACTAGAAAAAGTATTTGTGCGTCGGAGGCCGTTTCCTTTTCGGGGTTTAAGCTTTGCAGCTCATGCATTGCTTTCAGTCCTAGAGGAGTGGCGGCGTTATCTAAGCCTAGCGCGTTAGCCGACATATTCATAACGATTGAACCCAAAGCGGGGTGATCGGCTGGAATGTTTGGGAATAATTTTTTAAATAAGGGAGCGAGAAAACGGGTTATATAAACTAAAAAACCTCCCTTTTCGCCAATTCGCATAACGCCCATCCACAACGCCATCACTCCTGCCAATCCTAAGCTGATTTCAAACCCCACTTTGGACATATCAAAGAGGGCTCTCATCATCTCCACAAAAATATCGGGCTGATTGGCGAATATCGTTTTCCAGATTCCAATAACAAACGAACCCAGAAAAAAGGCAATCCAAATTGCGTTTAGCATTTTTTATTATTTAATGATGCGAAGAAACGTTGAAGTTGGGTCGAAGGCGTTTGCTAACTCATGTTAACTGAAAGAAGTTAAATTATCAAAAATTGAAATGTGAGTGAGAGCATGGGATAGGTTTTTGAAAAAGGATTAAGGGGAGGAGGAATCCATTTAATTAATTTTATTTCCCTCTTTTAAAAAACCCGGCGGAATAAAATCCGCCGGGTTAAAACCTTGTAAGAATAAGGTTTTATTTTGGCGCCCAGGCTGCGGGAACGCCCACATTTGCGGCCGAATTGTCTCCAGGAGGAAATTTCTTGGTAGTTGGAACGCCTCCTTTATAACTTGAGGCTTTCGTCGTAGGCGCCCAAGCCGCTGGAACGCCGACATTGGCGGCGGAATTGTCTCCCGGAGGAAACTTTTTTTCGCCTCCTTTTCCTTCTGACTGTCCTTTAACTTTAGGAGCCCACCCGGGCGGTACTCCGACATTTGCGACAGAGTTGTCGCCGGGAGGATATCCATTGGCCATCGCCAAGTATGGCATCAAAAGAAAACCTAAGGCCAAAGCAGTCACCAAAAAGAGTTTCATTCGTTTCGACATAACTTTTACTCCTTAAAACTATTTTGTTTTGGCAACACGGTGGTTCGTTAGGAGCCAACCCGGCTCCTTACTATAAATATGATATTGGCTCGAATCTTCCGCAATAGATAAAATCATTCATTAAATATTTTTAATCAAAGTTTTAATTTGGAAAGTAGTGAGGGCATGAAATTGACGTCGCTTGAAGCGCTTATTCTTTACCGCACAAGTTTACTTTTTGCCTCTGGTTGTCCAACTTTTTCCAAGCCGGGAGGACTTGGGTCCTTCTCAAAGTTTTCTTCCGGCTTTGTAGCGGCGTTGACAATGATGACCGCCAGCTTTTTGATTTTACGTTTGTTGATCATTTTGGAAACGCTATAGGGATGGTTGTTGGAAAGCGGCGCCGTTAAGGGATCGCTGTTTCCGATATTATTCGGAAATACGAATACTGTATACCGGAAAAATGTTCAAGGTTGTTTATGTCGTTTAAACTTTTTAAAACGAATAAATTGTAATGTTGCGCTTGATTACGTTCTTAATATTGGAACTGAAACTTCCCCTTTTGCAAAGCTTTTGGAATCTTAGCTTGTTTTTTTTTGAAAAACTGTCATTATCGGAACTCCTTTTGACTCCTGAATTTTGACAACACTCTTCTAATAATGAAGCGACTCCCTAAATCCTCATTTTTTGTTCTCTCCATAATTTTGATTTTTTTTGGGTCTTCTCAAACCCTTTGGGCATTGACCGAAGCGGCGCAAAAAATATTTGAAGACAACAACGCCGCGGTTTATCAAATTCGAATTGTAGATTTGAATTCGGGAGAAAAATCTTCCATTGGATCCGGTTTTCGGTTTTCTGAAGAAGGTTTTTTTGCGACCAACTATCACGTTATTGCGGACGTAATATCCACTCCGGAACGTTACCGCATCGAATATCGAAAAGATAATGGAGAACATGGCGATTTAATTATTAGAGATATCGACGTTCCCCACGATCTCGCCATTTTACAAGGCCAAGCGAGCGGGGATAAACCTTATCTTTCTCTTAAATCGTCTGCTTTATCAAAAGGCGATAAAGTCTTTCCTATGGGGAATCCTTTGGATCTTGGTATGACGATTATTGAAGGAACCTATAATGGATTGATAGGAGAGAAGTTTTACCAGCAGATATTACTTTCAGCTTCTCTCAACGGTGGAATGAGTGGCGGCCCCGCTTTTGATTCAACAGGTAATATTGTAGGGGTTAACGTTGCCATTGAAGGAAACGATTTGAGTTATCTGGTCCCTGTTGATTATCTTATCGACTTGGTTAAAAAAATTAAAAAAGAAACTGCGAGCTGGGAAGAGACAATTCAAGAGCAATTTCTTGAAAGGTATCGACGAATAATCGATTCCTTTTTAAAAGGGGACTGGTCTTCTGAAATTTTTGGTTCGCTCAAAGTTCCTAAAAATATATCTCCCTCTTTCTTTAAGTGTTGGGGCGAAAGCAAACCCGAAGATAAAAAAGAAAATCAGTTTTTTGAGTACAGTTATAAATGGTGCAAAAATGAAAACAGCGTTTACCTTTCTTCAGAATTTAATACCGGAATCATTGGGTATTTATTTTATTGGTTAAAAAGCGACACTTTAAATTCTTTGGAGTTTTCTCAATTGTATTCCAAGGAATTCGCCAAAACTTATTTTTATCCAACGGTGAAGAAAAAAGAAGTTTCAAAATTCAAATGTAAAAATAAGTTTGTTGAATTTGCCGATCATAATTGGAAAGGAACTTATTGCCAACGCCAATATAAAAAGTTTCCAAAGCTGCACGACGTATTTCTGAGTTTTGCCCTTTTGAATGGCCCCAATCGAGGACATCTTATAAAAGTGGGTTTAGCGGGTATTAACGAACCCTTAGCCAGACGATTTCTTAAAAAGTTTTTAGGAGGAATCGAATGGGCAGAATAATTGTTGAACTTCTTTCTCCTCAAGGAACCAACACAGAGCGTCGTTTTATTTTTGAAGATGGAAAAGCCACCATAGGGCGTTCCTATTCGAACGATATTATTCTGGACGATCCATTTGTTTCTTCGGAACATTTTTCCATTGAAAACACTGGAGAAGATTTTTTTGTCGTCGATTTATCTAGCGAAAATGGAACAGAGCTAAGCCATAACGTCTTTTTAAAAGGCCAAGGAGCAAAAATCCGATCGGGGGAAGAAATTTGTATTGGAAAAACCCGCTTAAGGATTTTGTTGGCGGATCACCCAGTGGAGCCGGCCAAACCAAAAGAGACTTTTGCGGCAGTTCGCCAATTTCTGGATAAGAGTTCTGTCGCAATATCGTCTTCTCTATTTGCCATGGGAATGTTGGTTTGGTTCATTAAAATGGATACTCCAGAGGCGGCTTTTGAAACGAAAGAGTTTTTTATATATTCATTAGTTTATATCGTATTTGCGTTACTTTATTCGTCGTTCTTCCGTATATTCGTGTCTTCCAAGCAATTTAAAACTTATTTTAAGCGTTTTTTAACGATAATCAATTTGGACGTTTTTTTTGAAGTCGTCTTCACGGTTGTAGATCCATTTTTGTATTTTTGGATTATGGACAATCGATTGATGATATTTTTTGACGGGTTTGTAAGCTTACTGTTTAGCGTAGCCATGTTTTGGGTGGGGCTGAAGCTAACAAAGGATGTTTTAAGAATGGGCGACTACATAAAGATTGCCGTCATATCGATAGCGCTAGCTTCTATGGCCGTAGTTGCATCCGATGGTTTTTCGTGGGGTAGCGGTAGAAAACCAATATACCCAGCCAAAATGGTTCCTTATCTGCAACCGCTTACAAAACCGCAAAAACTTGATACATTTCTAGAAGAATCTGGCCGCGAACTATTTTCCGCCAAGAAGTAAAAAAGACGCGATTTGGAGAGCTTTAAATAGTTTTTTACTCCGCCGCCGTCGAATCGTGATTGGCGCTGGTAGCCTTGGCTAAGGGGTAAAGCCTATTTCTTCCCGCTCTTTTGGCTTCGTATAAATAGCCGTCGGCGACTTTAACGCAATCTTCCATGATTTGTTCTTCTTCATATTCACTTACGCCGAAGCTCATGGTTACGGAGAGTTTATTTTTGTCCAATTCAAACATTGCCGTTTCAATTTTTTCACGGATTTTTTCGCCGGCAATGATGGCTCCTTCCAGTTCGGTATCAGGCAATAAGATGAGGAACTCTTCGCCGCCCCATCGAAAATTGATGTCTGTTTTTCTGGAAGCTTCCTGAAGGATTGTCGCCACTTGAACAAGAACCAAATCGCCTATATTGTGGCCGTAATTGTCGTTGATGTTTTTGAAATGGTCTATATCGCATAAGATAATAGAGAAGGGAACCTTGGTGCGTTGAAATCGGTCGATCTCGTATTTGAATTTATCTTCGCATGTCCTTCGATTCAATAAGTTGGTTAGAGGATCGGTTTGAGACGCTATTTTAAGCTTTGCATAAGAGCGTTCCAGTTCTTCCGTCCGTTTTGTTACTTTATCTTCAAGCTTACGATTTGCTTCGTTTAATTTTTCGTTGGCTGTTTTAAGGTCGTCTTTTTCACGCGCCAATTCTTTTTGTAAAAGTTTGACATGGAACAATTCGTTTTTTAAGCTTTCGGACAAACTACCCGCCCAACCGGCAAGAATCAAAAAACCACCCCACATCGTAAGATCTATGTTTAATTGGTATTGATTTTCTAAAGCGAGATAGGCGCTTTTATTAGCCAATATAAATACCCAAACCATGAGAACGGTAAAAAAAGCGTAAAGAATGGCAAGGCGTCTGCCAAGCATATAGCCTGCGATCATGATGGGAATATAATAAAAATTGAGGATGGATATCTTAAACTGAACGAATAAATGAACCAGAGTCACAGAAACTAAAATGAGAAGAATAAAAAGGTCCTCTACATTTTTGTGTAAGTATTTAATCAGTCTGGACATCAAAATAAATTTGCTTCCATTAAGTTTAAATATTTTTGGCTTAGCGAAATAATTGGGGAACGTTTTGAATATTATAGCTTAACGGCTTTTTGTTGTCCATAAAAGGTTGGGCCCATTTCGATTTTTCTTTGAAAAACGGGAACTAAGGAGGGAAGCTTTTTTTCTTTGATTTTCGCTACTTGGTAAGTTTTTTCTTGTTTTTGTATGTTTTTTCGGGATGCGGAATGAACGCTTTAGAAAAATTTTATCCTAATTACTCGGTTTTTCCGGTGGAGCAAAATCTATTTTTTATGTGGGCGTTTTTAGAAGTCTTTTAGTTTTTTGATCGTATTAATTTAAATCCCCATCGATTACCGACACTGGGCGGTACGGCAAAAACGATGGCTGGGTGTTTGTGGGTGGATAATTTATAACCGTGTTTAGAGAAAAGCTTTTTACCGGGGAGCCAACCTGTTTGGGAAATGGAAACGATATCTTGAAGCGGGATTAGGATAGGGTCGCCGACGATAGGGATAAGGCGCAATTCGTAGTTGTTTAAAACGGCCACGCCAGGAGATTGAATTCTTCCGTTATGCATCAAAACTTCGACCGCTTCGCCATCCTGTGGAGAGACGGACTCTAAAATGGTTCGTACTTTTTTGCCCACCATGCTATAGACGGCGGCAAAACAAATACCCCATGCGGAAACGAAGCTAAACCATAGGGCCTCCATGCCGATCTTTGGGAAAAATCCAACCGTTAAAACGATACCTAGAAAGCCAGGTCCCCAAAGCCAAAGTCTGATCAACTCCCAGTTCCACGACCACTTTTCTTGTTTTATCCAGTCCTTAGGGGAAAAAAATATGGCTAAAGCAACGACTAAAACTCCCAACCCCCAAACCATGGTTTGATCAAGTCCTATTTCCACATTTATTTTTCCTAAAAATGTTCAAAGTTTTTAACTTTACTCAATCCCCCATTTGTCGTCGAAATTTTTTTGGGCTGTCGCTAGTTTTTTAACAATCTCTTTTTCTTTTTCCATAATATCTTCGCAGAAAGAGGCGTCTCCAGAATTTTCTCCGATACATTGAATTAACTCTTGGCGCGCAAAGGCCAATTGCCCATTTATTTCATTCACTTCTTGCCCAGCTTTTACTCGGAATGAATTCTGAATCATAGAAACAGCCCAAAGAACGGCAATTGCTAATAAAAAAATCTTTTCTTTTTTACCCATAAAAACTCAACTTCCAATGGAATTAAGTAAAAATCGCTTTGGGTTGACCCTTAACGAGCGGAAAAAAAATTTTTCTTAAACTTCAGTTATAACAAATTATCAACGAGTTACAAGAAGGGATCTGATTTAATTTAGCCTTCAGGCGTCTTCCTCGTTTTCTTAATTATATAGACACTGCATCGTCGGTGAATTTGTTTTATAATATTACTAGCATTTTTACATTCTAAGAAGTTATTTCCCGTTGCCCTGGGAAGCGCTCTTCATACTCCAGCGGAGCCCCTTATACCTCTATTAGGGCCTGGCTCCAGAATCGAGAAACGCTTAATAGATCTCGATTGCTTTAGATTACATTTTTCGTTTTATTCGAATATGGTTTTACTGTCGGTTTGTGTTCTTAACTTAAGAAAGCGCTAAAGCGTTTTATTATCCATTTTTGGAGAAGGAGAATAAGAGCCATGAAACATAAACCCCACCGCTATGCCAAGGATACAGAACGCGTTGAGGAAGAGATTGGAGAGTATATGACAACCCCAATTCTTTCAATTGATTCCCAGGCAAACATCCATGATTTAACAGAATTCATGGAAGATAAAAACGTAGGTTCGTTGTTGGTTACCGAAGGATCGGAATTCATCGGCATTGTTACCGAAAGGGATTTAACGCGCAAAGTTTTGCGGCAAAAACTGGACCCTGAAACAACGAAAGTAAGCGAGATAATGAGCAGTCCTATAATGACGCTGGACGGCGGTCGACCGGTTACGGAAGCGAACCAGTATATGGCCGATAAAAAGATTAGACATTTAGCCGTAACCGACGAAGGAAAAATCGTTGGGATGTTGTCCGTGAAAGATTTGGTTTCGTTTTTTGCAAATCCGCGAATGCGTCATTAAAGAAGCGTCGTTAGAATCCTTAAATAATTGGGTTTGTAAGTTGTGGCGAAAAACGAGATTCTTCGACAAGCTCCTAAGGAATTAGAGTGGAAATATTTATTAAATCGAGGCGAGATCTTTCGGCTTCGCTCAAGATGACATGCGGTGGGGACTTTGTAACTCTAGTTCCTTTTTCAATCAACGCGTGAAAAGAGTCAAGAGCTCGGAATGACCCTTCGAGAACCTCAGGGCAGGCTAAGCGGTGGGTACTTTGTTCGCAATGTTTTTTTTTTCATCAATTAACTTGAGATTTTAGCTTTAATCCACTTCGCTCGGAATGACTCGCTGAGAGGGGGTGTAACTCATATTCCTTCCTTCACTTAAGGTTCTTCGGTAATATCAACAAAAATATTGTCGAAGGACCTCGTTTTTCAACTACATTTTATTTGACATTAAATGGAAGTCTGGCAAGTTATGACTCTTACTGATGTGAGATTCAATAAAGGGTTGGAAAATGATTTTTTTTAAATGGCGATTGAAGTTTGTTTTTTACGTTTCGATAATTTTTTTATGGAGTTTTAGTTTAAACGCTCATGCGTTGCCGAAAGTGGCGGTCATTGCCACTGGCGGAACAATCGCTATGAAAAAAGATGTCATTAGCGGCGGTGTGGTTCCTAAGGTTTCTGGAGAGGGATTAGTAAACTCTGTTCCAGAGTTGAAGGAGTTCGCGGAATTCGAAGTAAAAGAATATCGCGGCGGTAAAATCGCCAGCGAAAATATGACGCCCACTGATTGGATAAATATTGCCAAACTGGTTCAAAGTTTTATTGATAATCCTAAGATAACGGGAGTCGTGGTTACTCATGGAACGGACACCATTGAAGAAACGGCTTACTTTTTAGACTTAACCTTAAATCTTGACAAGGCGGTGGTATTGGTTGGCTCGCAAAGAAACGCCTCCGAGCCTACTTATGACGGCTCGATGAACCTGGTCAATGCCGTCCGGCAAGTTTTGATGAAAGACGCCAAAGAACTGGGAGTAACCGTCACCATGAACCAAACCATTCATGGAGCTCGTGACGTAAGAAAAACCCATACTAATAATATGCAAACCTTTGACTCTGGACCCAGAGGCGCATTGGGTTATATCGATCATGACCGAATAACCATTTTTAGGAAACCGCTTCATAGGCAAAAGTTCAAACTACCCGATCCCAGGAAATTACCCTTCGTTCCGCTTTTGACCATGTACACCGGAGCGGACGGAAGGTTGATCGATACGGTCGTTAAAGATGGAGCCAATGGAATTGTAATCGAAGGATTGGGGATTGGTAACGTTAACGAGCCGATGTCCGACGCGATTAAAGAGACAGTCAAAAAAGGGATTCCGGTTGTCATCGGTTCTCGCGTTTATTTTGGAAGGTCGTATCCGGTATACGCCACCAAAGGCGGCGGGGTTGATTTGAAAAAAGGCGGAACCATTTTTAGCGGCGATTTAACGCCTTGGAAGGCAAGAATTGTATTGATTTTAGCGTTGGCCGAAAAAGTTAAACCAGAGAATCTACAGTCTATTTTTGATAATTGAGAAATGGTTTAGGAGAAAATATATTTGGAAGGGTTAGCGAATTTTAAAAAATAACGAGTGTGAGGTTTAAAATATCATCGCTTTATTCATTTTATCTTGGGCGAGCGATCGAAAAAAGCTATCTATGGGTAGAGATAAGCCGGACGTTTCTTTGAAATCTAAAATTTGAAATGCTCCTTGGTATAGGCCCAAATTCTTTCCAGGAGGACTCAAGTAAACGCAGTTCGGCATAACTTTTAAATGATGAGTCGCTTGCAGGACTTCCATATCAGTACATTTTCTTAATAGCTCGGGCAAAAGAGACACATGGTCGGGATTTTGATGCGTGATTATGACAAATGCCATTCCGTTGTTGGGCGGCATATGCGCAAAAAATTCTTCTAAAGCTTCCAATCCACCGGCTGATGCGCCAATAGCCACTATAGGAAACGATTTTCCACTGAACCTTTTTGCGGAATTATCTTTGGCTGGAGTTTTAGATTTTAGTCGTTTGCCAGTTATGAGTTTTGCGGTTTTTCGTTTTACAGTTTTTGATTTTTTTACTTTAACTTTATTGGAAGGGGATGAGGTTTTTCTTAAAGAGGCGCTTTTTTTAGGTGGCGTTGTTTTTTTGCTTTTCGCAGGAGCTTTCTTTGCGGCCTTTTTAGGCATGATTGTTTTCCGCTAAAAAGTATTTAAAAAATGATTGCCTTGCGCATCAATAAATTACAGGAAATCGCGCAAATAGTCTTGCTTTTTAATGGGAAACGAACCATTTGTTATTATTCTAAAAACGTATATTTGATTCTTTTAATTTTATCTTCTGTCTCGGCTATTTTGATGTTCGTTTCGTCAACGTGGTTCAATGACTTTTTGAGGCATATTTTTGAATGGATCAAAAAACTTTCGATAAAAGCCATACGATCTCGAACCTTTCCTAAAATCCTAATTTTCTTTTCGTTTTTCTTTTCTTCCTCTAATTTATTGGTGAAATTAGCCAGGTTTGAAGTTGTGGTTGGAATTTTATTTAAGATCGTTTGAGTTAATTTGAATAGTTGGTTTAATTCTAAACTCCGATCGTCAAAATTTATCCAATCTCTAGTTAGGCCAACCTTCCAATTAGTTTTTTTCTTTATGTTTAAAAATGGAATTAAGGTTTTATCCAAATTGGAAATAGTTTCGAGTTTTAACCTATCCAAAAAATGTTCAAAAAGTTTTATTTTATGAAATTCTATCCCAATTTTAATGGCGCTTAACATAGGGATACTCTCGTAGTCTGGATTCGCGTAATAGGAATGAATTGCAGAAGAGCGAATCATTGAATCCATTTTACTTTTCGATAAACGGGTTCCGCAAAGAACTCTTGATGAAAGCGGAGATATTTTGCGGCACTTTTTGAGGAACATTTGTCCATCAATATCTGAATTGGCAAACTTAAGGTTTGACCATATTATGGATGGAGGTTTTTTATTTCTAAGGAGTCGTATCCCCATTTGTGGAGACGTAGCCTCCTCCAGTTCTATATGATACTCATGATCTCCCGTAACTTTTAACAGTTTAGGAAACGAAAGATTCTCGTCGACAACAAGAATTTTATGAGTGGCCTTTGGCATTAAAAATTTCTTTACGGCTTGATGTGATAGGGGACTGAATTATGTCGTAAGGATTGACTTATGTGAAGAAGTAATCTTATTTTCTTTTCTATTCATCCATAAATTCATCTTTGAGTTTTTTAATTTCTTCTTCTCTTTCAGCGATTCTAACATCGGTTTTAGCAATAAGGTCCAGTCTTCGTTCGATAGAATTTTCTGAATGAGTTAGATAGTTTTCGAGATAGGCTACGCGCTTTTGGATTCTTTCTATGGTATTAATTTTTTCTTGGCTTTTCTTTTCTTTTTTTAATGTTTTTTGCGAGTTTTTCAGTTTCGCGGTTGCGATTGGAATTTGATTTATAACCGATCGGGTAAAGTTAAATAATTGGGTTAACTCTAATTTATGGCGATCAAAATCTATCCAATCTTTTGTATAATCATCCTCTTTGCCGGTTTCCTCATCGATGTTTGAAAATTGCTTAATTGCTTCTTCGAAATGGGGAATGGATTTATGATTTAAATCACTAAAATAATATTCCAAAATATTAACTTTGTGAAATTCTATTCCAATCGTAAGCGAGGTCAACATAGGGGCCAATTCATAGCTTGAACTGTTGTAAAAGGAGTGTATTGTAGCGGTGTTTATCAAAGGAGCCATTTCGTCTTTCGATAAACTTGAGCCACAAAGTATTCTCGATGAAAGGGGAGATATTTTACGACAGTTGTTGAGGAATTTTTTGCCGTCGATATTAGAATTTGTAAAATTTTGAATTGACCACACGATTGCGGGTGGATTTATACTCTTAAGACGTTTGATTCCTATTTCCGGAGAATTTGCTTCTTCAAGTCTTATATCGTAATTACAATCTCCCGTTACTTTTACCAGTCCGGGGAAGGCGGGATTATCGTCAACAACAAGAATTGAATGAATGGTTTTAGCCATAATAAAGCCGGTTTTATTTTCAGAAGTAGGTTTGAAAATAAAATCTTGCGCTGGTTTTTCGTCCCCAAGATTATAATATATTGGAGTTTTTTTCCCTATTTAAATCTTTTTTAATTTCTTAATGGGCTAAGGGGTTCAAGAGAAATGAACCAATAAGGAGAGACAATGGAAATAGCCATTATATTTTTAGAAAAAGATTGCGACGGAATAGTTTAATTCTTTATTTATTCCCAAATCTAACTTTGAGTTTTTTAATTTTTTCATTGGTTTCAGCGATTTGTAAGGCTGTATTAGAGGCATGATCCAATGATTTTTTAAGGCAAATATGTATGTTAATCAGGAACGATTAGTGGCGGTATTAAATTTTATGATTAGAAAACTATATGGAATTTAACCAAACGTTTTCCATACTAACCTACTCATTTCTAGCCATGACTGTATTGAGTTTATGGGTTAAAAAGAACTCAAAGTTGTGGGGTAGTTTGTTTGTGGCGACATGTGGGTTTGGTTTACTTTCGCATCGACTAGAATTTGTTGGGATTTTTTTTATAGCGGTTTTTGGAGGATGCCTATACGGTTACTTTAATTTAAATGTAAAAGGTTTCGTAAAAGCGGCTCTTGCATTTTTTATCCTGATGTTTGCAGTCGTTTTATCGCATCACCTGACGCCAGGGTTTAACAACTGGAAAATTGTATCGCAAGTTCAACTGAGTCCGGATTCGGTTCCTTACTCTACATATTTAAATTTCGATAAAACGCTGATTGGATTTTTCATCCTGTTGTGGGGGCTACGGCTTTCGCAAACTAAAGAAGACTGGCGTGATATTGCAAAACATTTGATTCCTCTGTTTTGCCTAGGCGCGGTAGTTATGTTGAGCGCTTCCTACCTATTAGGATACATTCGTTTGGACCCAAAGGTTCCGACTTTTATAGGACTATGGGCGGCAAAAAATTTGTTGTTCACTTGCGTAGCGGAAGAAGCTCTTTTTCGAGGTTTTATTCAGAAAGAAATCCTAAAATTATTCCAAGGAAAACAGTGGGGCGTTCCCGTAGGGATCGTCATCGCCTCCGTCTTATTTGGGCTCGATCATTTTTGGGGCGGACCTAAATACGTTTTTTTAGCCACACTAGCGGGATTATTTTACGGAACGGTGTTTTATAGATCGGGCCGTATCGAAAGTTCCATTCTATTTCACTTTTTGTTAAACCTGACACATATAACCCTGTTCAGTTATCCAGCCTTGACGCAACCGGTTGTTTGAAGGCTACGTTCATTCGCGTTTTGACGTTGAGAGTTGTTCCCTCCGCACGTTTTCCTGAAGCTATACACTTCGACAAGCTCAGTGCAGGCTCATCAAAGGAGGTTCGCTCCTGGATGACACGCAGAGGGAATGAGTTTAGATTAGGTTTTATCAGGTTTATTGTTTTTGGGATATACCTCATTGCTAAAACAAAAGCTAAGCTTAGTTTATAGAATACTTACAGCGCTGTCATCCTGATGAGGCCTATTAAGGTCGAAGAAGGATCTCGCCTCGATTTAATAAAACTAACACCTTTAAGAGAACCTGCTTATATAATATATTGTCAGAAATAAGCTTTTCTTTTAAATCATATCAATGAGGAGGAACCGAGTTGATTCATCATATAGTCATTGGAGTGAAGGATTACGATGCGAGCAGAGAGTTTTATAAAAAAGTCTTGGCTTCGATAGATTATGAACTGTTCGCCGAATATGGAAATTCCGCCGGATTTGGTTCGCCTCCTACGGTTGGAGCGTTTTGGATAAATGGCGACCAGGAACCTTCTCCACAAGTCCATTTTGGTTTTCGCGCAAAGAATCAAAACGCCGTGGATTTGTTTTACAAAGTCGCTTTAGAAGCGGGAGCCAAAAGCGAAACGCCCCCCGGGCTTTGTCCGGAATACCACAAAGATTATTACGGCGCGTTTGTCTTTGATCTCGACGGATATAAAATCGAAGCCGTTCACCTACCTGAATAGTAGGAATGACGATTCTTTAATTTCATGGCAAACCCCGATCATTTAGCCGAACTGAAAAATGGCGTTGAATCCTGGAACCGATGGCGAGAGAAGAACCCAGATATCGTTCCGGATCTGTTTGAAGCGAAGTTTGCCGAAGCAAATCTTGCAGGCGTAAATTTTGAAAACGCAAACTTAGGAAGGGCGTATTTTTATTTAGCCAGCCTGGAAGGAGCGAATTTACAAAAAGCGAACCTTTTTCAAGCGCTTCTCACTGAGGCGAACTTGAAAGACGCCAACTTAACTGAAGCTAATCTGCAAAGAGCGACGCTCATGGAAACCAAACTCATAGGCGCCGATCTAACAAGAGCCGAACTCATGGAAACCAATCTGGAACAAGCCGACCTTGAAGACGCTAATCTCTCGCAAGCAAATTTCGCGGGAGCCAACCTCATCAACGCCAACCTGCAAAACGCGATTACCGACGAAACTAATTTTTAGCCTCTTCGAGTAATACAGGGCAGCGCGGTCCTCGCAAAACGAATGTGCCAATGATAAGTTCGATTTTTGGAGTTTAATATTTACACTGCCCCCATAAATCGATACAAAAAATATACAAAACCTACATATTCCTGTGATGAAAAAAGTCCATAATCTAATGAAAGGATTGCCGCCAATTAAGTTACATTCCTCTCATTAATAACCTGTATAAATTATCGATAAATGAAATCTATATTTGATACTAAGTTTAGTTATGGAAAATTCATCGTGTCCTTTAACATTTTTTTATTAGCCTTATATGTTTATTTTTTGCCCACTTACAGCGCCTGTATTGAAGGCAATTGTAAAAACGGACACGGAGTAAAAATCTGGGATACGGGAGTAAAGTATGTTGGTAATTTTAAAAACGGCAAGCGAAACGGCAGGGGTACTTATTTTTCTCCTAATGGAAATAAATATGAAGGCGATTGGAGATTCGACATAAAAACTGGAATTGAAGAATTGTTTTACGACAATAGAAAGACTATAAATATTAAATTAGATCAAACTGCCACAGAGAAACTGTGGAGAACTATCAAAAGTTCAAGTAACAAAATTTAAGTTCTTACAATAAAAGATAAAACTCCCCACAATTTGCAAAGCCATTTTTTACCACAGAAGAACACAGAAGAAATTAAAAGAATGTTATGCTGAGTGTCCGACCCAGATTCTGTGTTGATTGAATTAGAAATTAAAGTAGCAAAATCCCTCTTGCATGTCATTCTGCAGCGATCACCATTGCTGAGCCTGCCGAAGGGGTAAAGAATCTAGCCTCGATTATAAGAAATTTTCCTTTAAGATAAGTATTTTTTACTAACGTTTACGTTATTTAATCGAAAATAACTAACGAAATTGTCTATATTCGTTAGTTATTTTCTTGTGTATTACAAAAACGTTAGTTATTCTAGTTTAAGTAACATAATTCATGAATTTTGTTAGTTAAAGGTTAAGGATGAATAAAAAGCAGCGAATAGGACAATATATTAAATATTCTGTATATGGCGAAACATATAGCGCTTATATACCGCAAAATTTACCTCCAAAACCAGCTCTAAATTTGGAAGAGTTTTATCCGTTATTGGATCAAGCGAACACCGCTTTGGGTCGTTTGGATGGAATGAGTCTTGTTTTGCCTGACCCATACCTTTTTTTATATATGTATGTTCGTAAGGAAGCGGTTTTCTCTTCACAAATTGAAGGTACTCAGTCTTCTCTAGCTGACCTTCTTATATTTGAAACAGATCAAGCTTCTGGAGTACCGATGGATGATGTAAAGGAAGTATCCAAATATGTTGACGCTATGAATTACGGCCTTGAGCGGTTAAAAAGTTTTCCTCTCTCGTTACGAATGATACGGGAAATTCATGAAAAACTGACGTCAGGCGCGCGTGGTGGACATAAGCTTCCTGGGGAGTTTCGTTCTTCCCAAAATTGGGTTGGCGGTTCGCGACCCGGTAACGCAATTTTTGTTCCTCCTCCACCAGAAAAATTGATGGAGACATTAGGAGAGTTTGAAAAGTTTTTGCATGACGAAACTGTGAAACTTCCGGTTTTAATTAGAGCCGCTCTAGCGCATGTTCAGTTTGAGACTATTCATCCATTTTTAGATGGCAACGGTCGTCTTGGACGATTATTGATTACATTTATCTTGTGCGTTGAAGGCGTTCTCAAAGAACCGCTTCTTTTTTTAAGTTTATATTTCAAGGAAAACCGGCAAGCTTACTATGATCATTTGCAATCCGTTCGAGAAACAGGAGACTGGGAAGCGTGGATAAATTTTTTCCTGAAAGGCGTAATTGATACAGCTAATCAGGCCACCAAAACTGCGCAAGCGATAATAGAACTTTTCAACAAAGATCGAACTAAAATTGAAGAGGCGAGTAAATCTACAGCGTCCGTTTTGAAAATTTATCATTGTTTTCAAGGTCGACCTATTTTAAATACTACAAACATCAAAAAGGTTTGTGGCGTTTCGTTACCCACAACGTTACGAGCTTTGAAAAAACTTGAAAACTATGGAACAATTAAAGAAATCACGGGAAAAGAACGTAACAAAATTTTTGCTTACCGCGAATACCTAGATATTTTAGGCGTAGAAATTTGAAATGGTATTTTTCAAAAGCTTCAAAAATTAATTAATTGATAGTGGAGCTTAGGAATTGAGATTGGGGTGTTAATCGATCAATATGGAGGCGGGGAAATCAGAACCCTGGCAAAAAGTCGCTGTCGCTATTGGAGGATGGAATATCGCGGCCAATACAAACGGTGCCTAAAAAGTTTTTTGTGATATTTTTTTTAAACGCCATTTCCGCTGGAACGTCCCAAACGCCAAAGGCATCTAAATACATTTTTGTCACTCCCATTTCTCCAAAAATGGTGGAGTCTTCGTTTGTTTTGAATAAAACTTCGAGATTAGTGGTAGCCAGTGGTCCTACTCCTTGGGTAGCTACTTGAGGTATGATGTCTTCTAAATCGTCGGCGACTATAAAATCCTTAATGTATTTACCGTTGAGTTCTTCTTTTTCGTAGCCCAGCATTTTGAAAGCGGAATTGGAAAAAATAATTTTGCCTTCAGAGTCCAACTCAAAAATAAAATCGGAAACGGTTTCAACGATGGTTCTATATCTTTTTTCGCTTTCCGAAAGATTTATTTCCGCTTGTTTGGCCCGCATAATCAATTGATAGGACTCAATGGAATTTAAAAGACTTCTCGATATGGACTTGGGAGAAATTCTATCTTTAGGTATATAGTCTGAAGCTCCAGCCCGCATAGCTTCTACGGCGGTGGATTCGTTGCCAAGTCCTGTGATCAAAATTACGGGAATGTCGTTATTGGCTTTTCTTAGTTTTTGTAAAAACTCAATGCCACTGCCATCGGAAAGATTTTGATCGACTATTACGACGTGGAAAGAATTCGTATCCAATTCCGCTTCTCCCGATTTTAAATCGGGCTTAACGGAAATTTGATTCGTTATATCTGTCGATACCAAACATTTTTTAATGACGGTTTGGTCGGTTTCGTCGTCTTCAATCAATAGAATGTCAAGTTTTTGATCTTCGTCCATATTCAAGTCGTTAAAAATTTAGAAACTCCGAAAAGATTGTTTTTAGCGAATTAACCATTAAATTATATCAAATTATATGGTAATTATTCAGAAAAAAAACTGTAATTTAAAATCGTATCAAATTTATTCGATATTTCTAATTTAAAGCTTACGGTATATTTTCAACCGGTTGACTTTATATTCCCAATCAGTTTGCGATGAAATTATGAGTTTGCGAAAAATTTCATTAAAAATCTTATTGGCCGTTTTGGCAATTGCCTTAATGATTCCCCTGGCTCCGCTGGTTTCTACGGCCAAAGCCAAATTGTGTCGCCAAACAATATGCGCCAGAATGGACGCAACGGTCAAAAATGGTGGCGCTCCAAGTAAACACTGCCACCATCTAAAAGAACCTATCGATTGTTGTAAAGAGAACGGTTCGCAATTTGTAACTTACGAAGAGCCTGAAACTTTTTTAACTATTATAAAGGGGTCTGGCGAAAGTTTAGAAAAGTCTCCAGTGATGGATTGGGTTACGACAATCGACACGTCGTTAGATAACTCAAACCTCACTTTTAGGTATCCGAATAAAATCAAGCGCTCAAAGTCCAACAGCCCGCCAGTTTACGTTTCTCATTCCAGTTTTCTGATTTAAATCCTTCCTGGCGCTAAGTAAAACCATTTAGATTAGGAATTTTCCTCCATCTTTATTGCAAAAGGATAAAAGGACGTTCACCGACGCTTTGGTTTTTAATTGTTAAGCTACCAGTTAGTTTTTTCTTTCCGAATACGATCCACTAAATGCTTTGTATCCTTGCCCCACGTTCCCAGTTCGCATAATCAGAAAATAATTTTTTGTTCGGAAGCTGTGACATAGGTCACAGTTTTTTGACATTAGAATGGGGGTATTCTTTACCGTTTTTAGTTATTATTAATCAATAGGCTGGAGGCTTCCAGGAGAGTTCCGTTAGCCGAAATAGCCCAGTGTTGTCTGGGGTTAACGGTTCTTTTTCTTACTGATGTTTAATGAGCAATTAGGTTTGTAATCAGTAATCATTTTCTGGGAATAAATTTAATGCCGCAAGACCACCCCATTTTTGACGCTGTATTTTTACTAGGCGCTGCCGCGTTAGTTTTATTGATGCAGGCCGGGTTTGGTTGTTTAGAAAGTGGATTAGTTCGTAGCAAAAATACCCTCAACGTCGCCATAAAAAACATGGCGGACTTTTGTCTTTCCGGCGTTCTTTTCTGGATGTTTGGCTTTGGAATCATGTTTGGGGCCACTCAATCTGGTTTATTTGGTTCTTCCAGTTTTTTCCTCACTGATATTGATACTCCTTGGCATGAATCGTTTTTTTTATTTCAACTAACATTTTGTGGCGCTGCGGTTACCATTGCATCGGGAGCGGTAGCGGAGCGAATACGCTTTTCGAGTTATTTGATCATAACCGTAATAATTTCCGCTTTTTTATATCCCCTTTTTGGTCATTGGGCTTGGGGCGGAGCGGAAAGCGGGAAATCGGTTGGTTGGTTATCCCAGTTGGGTTTCATTGACTTTGCGGGTTCGACGGTAGTCCATTCTGTTGGAGGGTGGTTTGCTTTGGCATGCGTGATTATCCTGGGTCCAAGGGTGGGCCGTTTTGGAAAATCTAAAATTGAAATTCAGAAACACAGCATACCTCTAGCAATGTTGGGAGTTTTCATTTTATGGGTAGGGTGGTTTGGGTTTAATGGCGGCAGTACTTTAACGATCAACGATCAAATTCCGAAAATCCTTATTAATACAATTTTATCGGGATTAATGGGAGGTCTTTCGGTTTTATTTTTGTCTTGGAAAATTCTAGGCCGACCGAAAGCGGAGTTGATATTAAATGGCGTTCTAACCGGTCTTGTGGGTATCACGGCTTCCTGCCATATGGTTACGTATTTATCAGCCTCAATAATCGGAGCGATTGCCGGGGCAGTTTCGGTTGGCGTAACTAGCATACTAGAACGTTATGAAATTGACGATGTAGTGGGCGCTTTTCCGGTTCATACAGGCGGAGGTGTTTGGGGAACTTTAGCGGTTGCCTTATTTGGAAATCCAGAACAATTTAAATCGGGATTTGGGTTTTGGGACCAATTATTAGTCCAGGCTCTAGGCGTGGGAGTTTGTTTTTTGTGGGCTTTTGGTCTGGGATTTGTACTTTTATGGTTAACCAATCTAGTTATGCCGCTTAGGGTTAGCGCCAAAGAGGAACGAATCGGATTGGATGTGAGCGAGCACAGTCTAGAGCAATTAAATGCAAGAATTGAAAATGACGAAGCTTTAGTAAATGCCGTGGTTCAAAACCTTACAGATGGGATTGTTACCATAGATAATAATGGGCAAATTCAATCTCTTAATCCGGCGGCAGAAAATCAATTTGGATACTGGGACGGAGAGATCATTGATCAAAGCGTGACCAGGATTGTTCGCTTTCCTCAAGAAACCGTTAATCTGGATTATTTTAAAAAATATTTTTTAGCGAAGGGTAAAGAGTTTCAAGAAATCTCGCACGACGAAGCGGAAGGAGTACGTAAAGACGGCTCTGTATTTCCCATTGAAATAACCGCTAGCAGGATGAACTTGGATGGCCATCCTCTTTTGATTTATATACTACGAGATATTACCGAACGCAACCGCGCGAAAGAGGAGTTAGAAAAACATCAAAACCATCTTGAAAAACTGGTCAAAGAACTTAATGAAAAGACCGAAGAGCTTCAAGAAAGAGAAACGCATATCAAAGCGATTTTGGATAACGCAATGGACGGCATTATTACCATCGACGAGCATGGAATTGTGCAGTCGTTCAACTTAGCGGCAGAAAACGTTTTTGGATATTCGATCAAAGAGGTTATTGGTAAAAATATAAATCAATTGATGCCAGAACCCGACAAAAGCAAGCACGATGAATATATGAACCGATATTTATCCGGCGGAGAACCTCAGATATTGGGAATAGCGAGAGAAGTTATAGCTAAACGTAAAGACGGTTCTACTTTCCCAATGGAACTGTCTGTCAGTCAAATGTACCAAGGGGATTCTTCCTTGTTTATTGGTATCGTGCGCGATATTGAAGAACGTACCCGGATGAGAAAAGAGCTAGAACAGTTTTCCGCCGATTTAGAGCGTACCAATAAGAGTTTGCAAAAAGAAATTCTTGAACACAAAAAGGCGGAAGAAGATCTGGTCGTAGCCAAAATGACCGCAGAAAAAGCTAACGCCGCTAAAAGTATCTTTTTGGCAAATATGAGCCACGAAATACGAACTCCGATGAATGCGGTTTTTGGTTATTCTCAAATTTTAAAAAGAGATAAAGGGTTAAACGGCGAACAAAAAAAATCTGTCGAAAATATTATAAGCAGCGGTCAACACCTTTTAGAGCTCATCAACGATATTTTAGATATCTCGAAAATTGAAGCCGGTCGAATCAGGCTTAATAGCACGGATTTTAGTCTTAATAATTTGATGAGCGACTTATCGGTAATATTCAAATTGCGCTGTGATGAAAAGAAAATTTCATGGAATATTAACCGGTCCGATAACGGTTCCAATTGGGTTAAGGGAGATGCTGGAAAAATCAAACAAATTCTAATTAATTTGTTGGGTAATGCGGTTAAATTCACGGAATCCGGGGAAATCACTCTTAATGTGAAAAAAGGGAAACGGGATATATTTATTTTCGAAGTCATAGATACGGGACCGGGTATTCCTCCTGAAGCGCTAGAGAATATATTCGAGCCTTTTCGTCAAAGTGAGCAAGGAATTAAAAAAGGAGGAACAGGTTTAGGATTGGCCATTTCTGAAAAACAGGCGGAATTAATGGATGGCAAATTAACGGTTATTTCGGAAGTGAATAAAGGATCCCAATTCACCTTAAATTTGCCGCTCCTACCCGCCGAAGAATCGACGCATAATGAGTTAGAAAGAGGCAGGAAAATTTCTCGACTGGCAAAAGGGCAAAGCTTAAAAGCTTTAATCGTTGAAGATTTAGAACTCAACCGAGACGTTCTAAAAAAACTATTGCTTGGTATTGGCGTTGATGTTGAGGAAGCCGAAAATGGAATGATAGGTTGTGAAAAAGTTAAGACTTACAAACCGGATATTATTTTTATGGATATCAGAATGCCGGTAATGGACGGGTTTGAGGCAATTAACAATATTAGAAGTCAGTTTACTTCCGAAGAATTGAAAATTGTAATTGTTACCGCATCCGCTTTAGCGCATGAGCAAGAGGATTATGAAAAACGAGCGGACTCTTTTATTTTTAAACCGTTTCAAGCAGAAGAAATTTTTGAATGTATTTATAAACTCATGAACGTTGAATTTGAATATGAGGAAGTCGAGAAAGAACCTGATGCCAAAGTCATGATTCCAGTTTCGGATATTGATTTTTCAAACACCAAGTTGCTAAAGGAAACCTTCCAGAAATTACGTCGCGCCGCAAAGTCGGGTAATGTCGGCAAGTTTGAAAAAATTATTGGCGAAATAGAACCGACCACAGAAAACGATCAAATTTTAATTAAACAGTTTCTTGCAAAAGCGAAGAGCTACAACCTGAAAGAAGTTGCCAAAATTCTTGAGGAGCATTTAGATGAGTGACATTGAACTGGAAGGAATGCAAATTCTATTGGTGGATGATAACCCGACCAATTTAGACGTTTTGCGCAAAACTTTGGAAACGAAAGATTACGAAGTGATGATTGCCAATAATGGGGAAGACGCCATAGAAATTGCCGGGGAATTTGAACCCGATTTGATTTTATTAGACGTTATGATGCCGGGTTTAAATGGATTCGAAACCTGCCGACAGTTAAAGAAAAACTGTGAAACAAAGGAAATACCGGTTATTTTCTTGACGGCAAAAACGGAGCCGGAAGATATCGTCGAAGGTTTTGATTCTGGAGGTGTAGATTATATATCAAAGCCATTTCATCAGGAAGAAGTGCTGGCGAGAGCCCAGACTCATCTGAAATTAAAGAAAACGTTGGAAGATAAAATTATGCTCTATACAGAATCCGAAATAATGAAAGGCGAGCTTATTAAAAGTGAAAGTGAATACAGGGCCATTGTAGAAACGGCGTCGGATTTAATTTTCAAATTAGATCCGGATCAAAACATTACTTTCATAAACTCGGCTTTTAAATATTTAGGATACGATTCTTCCGAATTACTAGGACAGCCAATTGTAAATTTTATCGATGTAGAGGATGTAGAAGAAACATTGCCTTTAATTGCGACCAAAGGAATTGGGCCGTTAGCCACCAGCAGTCTAGAGGTTAAATTTAAATCCAATTCAGATTCCGTAATAACGGAACAAATTAATTCATCGCCTTTTTTACTGGACGCTTTTGGCATTTGGAACGTTCCGGATGAATTGGTTTTCAAAAAGGTTCCGGAAAGAAGGTTTTTAGGCACCTTATGTATTGCTCGTGAAATTACGGAATTAAAACAAATAGAGAACGAACTTCGCAAACATAAATCGCAATTAATTACTATAAATGAAGAATTGAAGATGATTTCTAAGATGGATGGTTTGACCAAAATATTTAATCGACGTTGGTTTGACGAAACTATTGACCAAGAATGGAAACGAGCGACACGTGAAAAAATCCCTCTTGCTCTCATAATATTCGATATTGATTTTTTTAAAAAATTTAACGATAACTATGGTCATCAAGCGGGCGACGAATGTTTAAGGAAAATTGCTCAAACCGCTTGCGATACCTTTAAACGTCCGGGCGACCTCCTGGCGCGTTATGGTGGCGAAGAGTTTGCCGTAATACTGCCAAACACGGATGAAGATGGCGCGTTTATTATCGGCGAGCTATTGCGGGAAAAAATCGAAACACTCGAAATTGAATTTGCCAAAAATCAAAACGCTTTAGATTTAACAGTCAGTTTAGGCGTCGCTTCAATGATTCCGCCATCTAATGAGGAGTTTCCCACTCTTATTTCCCAAGCAGACAAAGCTCTTTATCAAGCAAAAGATAGAGGAAGAAATCAAGTTGTCAGATCAAGTTCCATCTAATAGTAAGTATTGCCACAGAGTTTTATAAAAAAGAGGCTTTCGGTTTAAAGAATAGGATTTTTGTCACAGTTTTTTAACATTTGATTTAGAGTATTCGCTACTATTTTTAGTTATTATAAATCCACTAGTTAAGTGGATTTAGGAAAATTCATGTAGGCGAAATGGCCTAAGACTATTTCGATTTAAAATATATTGTTTGATTAAGTATGGGATTAACAATTAGCTATTGTTCTGAAAGATGCGACCAGAATTCTGAAGGAGTTAATAGATGGATGAAGAGGAAAATGGAATGGAAGCGCTGCAAATTCTATTAGTCGACGATAACGCGACCAATTTAAACGTATTGCGCACAACGTTGGAGTCGCGAGATTACGAAGTGATGGTTGCAAAAAATGGAGAAGCAGCGTTAAAAATTGCGACGAAAACGTCGCCTGACTTGATTTTATTAGACGTTATGATGCCGGGAATTGATGGATTCGAAACGTGCCGTCGGCTAAAAAAGACTGACGAGACTCAAAAGATCCCCGTAATTTTTTTGACGGCCAGAACGGAACCGGAGAATATCGTCGAAGGTTTCCAGTCGGGAGGTGTGGACTATATCTCAAAGCCGTTTCAGATAGATGAAGTGCTTGCTAAGTCCGAGACACATATTCAATTAAAAAAAACTTTGGAAGAGCAAATTCAGCTTAACGATAAGCTCGAGGTTGTACAAGAACAACTGATTAAAAGCGAAGCGCAATACAGGACCATTGTCGAAACGACTTCAGATTTGATCTTTAAATTAGATCCGGATCAAAATATTACTTATATAAATTCGGCGTTTAAATATTTAGGGTATGAATCTTCAGACGTTTTGGGGCAGCCCATAAAGAACTTTATTGAGATAGACGACGAAGAAGAAATGTTGCCTCTAATTGCGACCGATGGGGTTGGGCCTTTAGCGACAACGAGCCTGAAAATAAAATTTAAATCAAATATAGGTAAAATAATAGAAGAAAAAGTTGATTCGGTGTCGTTCCTGCTGGACGCTTTTGGCGTTTGGAATGTCTCCGACGAAATGGTTTTTCAAAATGTTCCAGAAAAAAAGTTTTTGGGGACCATGTGTATTGCTCGTGAAATCACGAAATTAAAACAAGTAGAAGACGAGCTTCTTAAAAGTAAGGCACAATTAATTAGTGTAAATGCAGAATTACAGAAAATTAATAGACTGGATGGATTGACCAAGATGTTCAATCGGCGTTGGTTTGACGAAACCATTAATCAAGAATGGAAAAGAGCGGTTCGCGAAAAAAGCCCTCTAGGGTTGATAATGTTTGATATCGATTTTTTTAAAAAACTTAACGATATCCACGGTTATAAAGCGGGAGACGAATGTTTAAGAAAAACAGCGGCTACTGCTTTTGATACCTTTAAACGCCCGGGAGACCTCCTTGCGCGTTATGGAGAGGAAGAATTTGCGGCGATACTACCAAGTACGGATGAGGACGGCGCGTTTATAATAGGCGAACGATTGCGGAAAAAAATTGAATCTCTCGAAGTCGAGTTTGATGAAAATAAAGACGATTATGAATTAACAATTAGCTTAGGTATCGCTTCAATGATTCCCCAATCTATTGAAGGTCATTCCGAACTCATTTCGCTAGCCGACAATGCGCTTACTCGAGCGAAAGATAAGGGAAGAAATCAAATTGTCAGATCGAGTTCCATTTAAAGCAAGGTTCGCCTTGATTTAAATAATGGTCACACTGAGCGTCAGACCCGGTAGACGTGTTGAATGATTAAGAAACTAGAGCTACAAAGCCCCCTCCGCCTGTCTTCCCGACCAACGCGGAGGGATCTCGTTTGTAAAGGAACATGTTTCTTCGAAACATAGATTTCTCGACAGGGCTCGAAATGACTGTTTGGAAAAAGTTGGAATGACTGTTTGAGGTGGCGTTTAACAAATCCCATGATCCGTCATCCCGACCAACGCGGAGGGATCTCGTTTGTAAAGGAACATGTTTCTTCGAAACATAGATTTCTCGACAGGGCTCGAAATGACTGTTTGGAAAAAGTTGGAATGAATGTTTGGGGTGGTGTTTAACAAATCCCATGATCCGTCATCCCGACCAACGCGGAGGGATCTGGGTTTTATTTGGAATTGGGGTGACTGTTAGCGAAAAAGCGTGATTCCTCGACGGAGCCTGCACTGAGCTTGTCGAAGTGGCCCCAATTCAAATAATTGTCACACTGAGCTTGTCGAAGTGCGACCACCACTCACTAACACCGCTATTTTTTATCGTTCTCTTTTTCCAACTCCGCGAGTATTTTTTCTGATTCCGTTCCGCATTCTTTTATTTGAGCCATCGGGCTCGCTTTCGGATAAACGTCCAACCTTTATTGTATTTGTTCTTCCAAATATAGTGGAATTGCATACTATTAGCAAAGAATACTCAAAGTATCTTCATTTCTAACTCGCCAAATTTCCGTTGTTTTCGGACTTCTGTAATTAGACTCTATCTCTCTTCCTAAAATAGTTATTCGCCTTCACTTTTATATTTAAATCATTTTATTTAAGAATTACATTTACCTTTTGCTGAGACAGGCTCTTAGGGGATTTAAGGTTTTCGGTTTGTGGAAATTAGGTTTATAGAATTTACTTGTTTGTAAAGTAAAAGAATGCGAAATTGTATTTTCATAATTTGTGAAAATATCCTTAAGCTTAGATTCTATTTTAGAGCGCTGATTGTTTTTTACGAGATTTGCGGCTTCCGCGCTATATCTGATAGGTTTTGACGATGAAAAATTAACTTTTGATATGCAAACCTGGATTAAGGGTTAAGACGCGATAATTATTAAGAATTTTGATTGGCGAATCGGCTGTCTATTTTGGGAGCGACATGAATTTTACAAATGGTAGTCCTTTAATTAAAAATAAATTTATAATAACCAATGATGAAAAAACCAAATGTTTAAGTAATGCGTTTGGGGCGTCGTTACTTAAGCGTTAAAATATGTCAGATATTCCTTTACTTAAAATAGCGATTGTTGAAGATAATGTTATCGACCGGATGAATTGCATGCGGCTTTTAAAAAAAGCCACAAAGTTTACTTACGAAATTTCCGAGTGCTCTACCGGTCAAGAAGGACTCGATTTGACTGAAAAAACCGATCTGGATTTGATCCTTCTTGATTTTAAACTTCCAGACATTGATGGTTTGGAGTTTTTGGATAAATTGTATGCCAATTCTTATTCCGGCTCTGTTGTGATGTTGACAGGACATGGCAGCGAAGAAATCGCGGTTAAGGCTTTAAAGGCCGGGGCTAGCGATTATATTTCGAAAGATACCATGACCGGAGATTTGTTGAACCAGACTATCGTCTCGGCGATTACCGCGCGGCAATTGAAGAACGAGCGTCGGTTAAGAGAGGAAGCGGAGGGTAGGAGCAAGGCAAAAACTGATTTTCTTGCGCGAGTGAGTCATGAGCTGCGAACTCCGATGAACGCCATCATTGGTTTTTCCGAAGTGATGGAGTCAAACGCGAAAGATCCTCTCAGCGACGGTCAACGCAAGAATCTTTCATTTATTCTTAATAGCGCAGAGCACTTGTTGAGTTTAATCAACGAGATTTTGGATTTGAACTCCATTGAGGCGGGTAAGTTAAAAGTTTCTTTTTCTCCCGTTCAACTTTGTTTGACCGTTTCCGATCTCAATGAATTGGTTCAACCTCTATTGAGAGACTTAAACGTTGTATTAAACGACCGTATTAGCCAAAACCGCAATTTGTTTGTAATGGCGGATGCATTACGGTTGAAACAAGTTTTGCTGAATTTGATTTCAAACGCGATAAAATACAACCGCCAAGGCGGTAGCGTTACTTTAGATTATGAATTAAAAGATCATGATATTCTTAGAATCAATGTGATCGATACCGGAATTGGACTTTCCAAAGAAAGGTTGGCTACCCTGTTTGAACCATTTAACCGATTCGGCGAGGAATATTCAAACATACAGGGAACAGGAATAGGATTGAGTATATCCAAAGGGTTGATAGAATTGATGAATGGCAAGATAGGTTATGAAAAACAAGATCCCGAAGGAAGTTGTTTTTATATAGAAATACCAATTGTTTCCAATCTCGGTTAAGTGAGTTACCGCAAAATGTCGCACACTATTTCCTTCCTAAAAATGTGACTATGGATGGTATGGATTCTACCCCTAAAAATGAGAGTCATTTAAAAGCCGTTTTAGAAAGCGTTATAGATGGCATTATCACCATTGACGAAAAAGGGAAGGTTAACACCTTCAATCCAGGGGCGGAAAATATTTTTGGATATTCGGCTTCGGAAATAATCGGTCAGAACATAAGAAATCTGATGCCGGAACCGGATCGCGGCGCGCACGATAGCTACATGAAAAACTATTTACAGACGGGCCATGCAAAGATCATCGGAATCGGTCGCGAGATAACGGGATTACGCAAAGATGGGACGACCTTTCCCGGCGACTTGGCTATCAGCGAATTTTGGTTGGGAGAGGAGCGTTATTTTTCAGGAGTGGTTCGGGATATTTCCGATCGAAAAAAAGCGGAAAAAGAATTGGTGGGCGCCGAACGCCGCAACCAACTGATCTTAGAGTCTGCCGGAGAAGGTATTTATGGGTTGGATCTCAACGGCTACACGATGTTTGCTAATCCTGCGGCGGAAAAGATGTTGGGATATAAAATAGAAGAAATGGTGGGTCAAACGCAACATAAACTCATTCATCATACTAAAATAGACGGAACTCCCTATCCTAAAGAGGAATGTCATATCTACGCCGCTATGACAGAAGGAAAGACTCAACTTGAATTTAACGAGGTGTTTTGGAGAAAAGATGGCACAAGTTTTCCGGTTGAATATATCAGCACCCCCATTTACGAAGACGGCAACATAACCGGCGCTGTGGTTTCTTTTAAGGATATTTCGGAAAGGAAAAAAGCGGAGAAGGCTTTAATCGATAGTCAACGTCGCAATCAATTGATACTGGAATCGGCTGGCGAAGGTATTTATGGGTTGGATCTCAACGGCTACACGATGTTTGCTAATCCTGCGGCGGAAAAGATGTTGGGATATAAAATAGAAGAAATGGTGGGTCAAACGCAACATAAACTCATTCATCATACTAAAATAGACGGAACTCCCTATCCTAAAGAGGAATGCCATATCTACGCCGCTATTAAAGAAGGAAAAACGCAGCTTGAGTTTAACGAGGTGTTTTGGAGAAAAGATGGCACAAGTTTTCCGGTTGAATATATTAGCACCCCCATTTACGAAGACGGCAACATAACCGGCGCTGTGGTTTCTTTTAAGGATATTTCGGAAAGGAAAAAAGCGGAAAAAGAACGCGAAGAACTTTTAGAAAGCTTACAAATTACCAATAAGGAGTTGGAACAATTCGCTTACATCGCCTCGCACGATTTGAAAAGTCCGCTTCGCGCAATTAGCAGCTTAACCGATTGGATTAAAGAAGATCTAGGAAACATAGCCTCTGATGAGACTAGGGAAAATTTGAATCTTTTGATTGGCCGGGTTAAACGAATGGATTCATTGATTAATGGAATATTAACCTATTCTAAAATTGGCAAAAAAGCTCCTATTTATGAAGATGTTAATGTAAATGATTTGTTATCTGGAGTGATTGATTTGATCGCTCCCAATCATGCAAAGTGTATCCATATTCAAGAAAACCTACTTACATTACGCACGGAAAAATTAAAATTGGAGCAAGTTTTCGCCAACCTTATAAGCAATGCCATCAGACATTGCGATAAAGAAGTACCTGAAATTCAAATTTCAATGGAAACAATAGAAGGCTTTCTTGAGTTTTCCGTGTCGGACAATGGACCTGGGATTGATCCTAAATATCATGAAAAAGTATTTGTGATGTTTCAAACGTTAAAATCTCGTGACAAAGCTGAAAATACGGGTATTGGGTTGGCAATCGTAAAAAAACTGATAGATAATATAAGAGGTAAGATTTTTATACAGTCGGAAATTGGTCAGGGAACTACCGTTAAATTTATATGGCCAAATGAAAGAGTTGAGTAAATTTAATGGACAATCATGAAACATCGTTAAGGAAGATACCGATGGAAGATGCAACAATTGGAATTATGCTAGTGGAAGACGATCAAGTCGACCAAATGACAGTGAAACGGGCTTTTAAACAAAATAAAGTGTTGAATCCTGTTTTTTGCGCGGAAAATGGAGAGGAAGCGCTCGCGATGCTGAGAGGCGATGGGGTTGAAAAAATAACTCCACTTCCTAAAATAATTTTATTGGATTTAAATATGCCAAAAATGGGAGGGGTGGAATTTCTTGAAGAACTGAGGAAAGATCCCATTTTAAAAAAGATTTCCGTTTTTGTTCTTACCACTTCGCAGGCAGATGAAGATATTATTGCGACTTCAAAATATAATGTGGCCGGTTATATCGTAAAACCTGTTAGTTTTGAATCGTTTCGCGAAGCCGTGAAAACATTGGACGCTTTTTGGGCTTTATGCGAATTCCCCAACTGTGGTAAATAAATTTCCCCCTCTACCTAAGATCGATTCTTTTTGAAAAAATGTCATGGCCTTGGAAAATGATCCTCAAAATTCCACAGAACAGCTCAATAAACTGAAAAAGGATTTCGAAGAGTTTGTTTACATAATTTCGCACGATCTTAAAGCTCCGCTTCGAGCGATCAAGAATTTATCCGAATGGATAGAAGAAGACGTTGGCTCTCAAATTGACGGCGAGGTAAAAAATAACTTTGAATTACTGCGCAGTCGTGTCGATTGGATGAATAAAATGATTGACGGGTTGTTGGAGTATTCTAGGGTTTGTAGCAGGACGCGAGTTATTCAAAGCGTAAACATTAGGAATTCTATCCATCAAACTGTTGGCGAATTATTTATTCCACAAAACGTTAACGTTATAATAGAAGCGACAGACCAAGAGTTTTTCGCAGACCCTACCCAAGTCAAAAAGGTGCTGGAACACCTTATTCAAAACGCTATAAAATTTAATAAAAATAAATCTCCAATGGTAACCATCAAAGCGGAGAAGGTAGCCAATGGATTAGAGTTGAGCGTTGCCGATAATGGACTTGGTATCAATCATAAGTCTCCGCAGTTGGCGTTTGAAGTATTAAAAACGTTACATGGCGAAGAAAAGATGTATAGCCTTGGCATTGGATTGGCAATAGTAAAGAAAGTGATAGAAGATATTGGCGGAATCGTTAAACTCGAGACAGTATCGGATGAAGGTACTACCGTTGAAATCTTTTGGCCCGATTCCACACAATAGTTCTCAATAATTACGACTGACAGAAAATGTTCACGGACCGTCGGGTGAATTGTGTTCAACCTTTGCTCAGATAAAAGCTTTGGCAGAGGATGCGCCTGGATCAAAAGTTTTACTGCGCAAATCCATTGCCACGTTGTCGCTATCGTAGTTGATACGATATTGATCAACCGATGGGTTTTGCGAACTACTAGCGTAGTGTAAAGTAACGCCACGCGCAAGAGAATCGACGGAAGTGGAGCTGTCAAAGAAATAAACGACCGCAGGAACCGTGGGAGTTTTCGGCAAAGCGACCGGATACATTCGCGTTGCGATGATGGCCGCTATTTCCAGATTTCCCGTTATCTTATCGTAGAGTGGAGTTCCCATCATAGTAGGACTCCGTATTGCGGTTGTGTTGAAGAGGTGGGCATATTAAGAGGTTTCTCCAACGAGGATAATTTCGTAGGTAACGTCGGTTCATGCGGCCGAGTTTTCAACTTTTAATATATCTGCGGTACCGGCGCTAACGACGTAACCTGTAGAATCTTCTGCGATCAAAACCAGTAGTCCACCCGGTTTAACGACTACCACATCTGCGGCATCCCCAACCCAGTTGACCCATGCGTTAGAAGCTGCGCCGCCAAGGCGAACATCGTTGGTATTGGCGGCATCCGCCTTTACAAATAACGCCTTAAGCTTCGTAAATATTATGGTGTCGCCAAACGCGTCGATTAGCGAACCGGCAAGATCAAGGTCTTCCGAAGCGCCGGCGGAAAGAGTTCGTTTGTCGTGGAATATCGCCTGCGATTGACTGGCTCCATTTCCGTCGGTCCAATTGAAATCTTGTTTGTAATTAAGTTTGGAGTTAGCCGTGTTGAGGTTGAGGACCTTTGTCAATTGCGAAATAATGTCCAAGCCGATGCTAATTTGATGTGGCATTTAAAATTCCCTATTGATTAAACCAAAGATAATGAATTTCTCAGTTGATGAAACTAATTTTTATTTAGACCGTGGCGGATTGAGTTGCGATTTAAGTAAAATTTGAATTTAGAAATTGGTTCTTTTTATGTGAAATATCTAGATATAAATTTACAAGGAAATCTCGCGACGCGTAACAGGAGGATTCATCACGAATTCAGTCATGTTCATATCGTTAGAGAATCGATAATCAAAATAAGGATCTCGGAAAAAAGATGAAACGAAATAGGTTTTAAAAATTAAACGAATAAAAAGTTTTTTTGGAGGACGGAATAGATAATCCCTTATTTGGGAGTAAGCCTTGAGGATTGTATTGATAAAAAAAACCGAAATATAAAAAAATGTTAAGTGCGGTAGTTGAGATTTGCTTTTACAAACGGTCTCCCAGTTAAGATATTTTAACAGGTTTTAAGCGGCGTTTTTTTCCTCCTCTGAGTTTTCAAAAACATATTTTTGATAAAGTATCCGGCCGTCTT
>Ga0209992_10000274_pt1 | contig 71192 bp, 74 predicted proteins | sample 2SBtaG_2_FD_182564 | JGI IMG/M metagenome (GOLD analysis project Ga0209992, IMG submission 182564) | Deep subsurface microbial communities from Kolumbo volcano to uncover new lineages of life (NeLLi) - 2SBTROV12_ACTIVE470 metaG (SPAdes)... | ecosystem: Environmental > Aquatic > Marine >... | reverse complement strand
CCTTTTTTAATCTTCCTGCACTTGATAAAAAGGACTATCAACATTGGGAAAGCTTAATAGAGAATCAACCCACGTTACACTTATACTGGTCTGAACAAGCTCATTACAAGTTTAAAAACGCTGAATCGCTTACAACAGACTACTGGGTTCATGATATAGATAAAGAAATTGTTAATAACCATATGTCACACAAACATAATATTCAATTTGCGATTGACGTATATAAAATTTTGAAAGAAAAAAATGAGTTGGTTAATGGATAACCCTAAAAAAATCGCGAAACGTTATTTTAATTGGATGTTCCGCGCCGCAGAGGATAAAAGATGACACAAGAAGTACTGGCACCTAAACACGATGTAGATGCACTAAATAAAAGTCTGGAAACTCCCAAGCTTGATCCAGTTCTTCTCGCTATCGCTAATGATTATTTGGCAGGAGAAGGGGTGGATAAAATTGCTAAAGAGTATGGCGTTTCTCAAGATAGAGTAGCTGCCGTTTTGGACAAAGATGATGTACGTAAATATATTGATAATGTTTATGTAACACAAGGATACTTAAATCGTGTGCGCCGTATGAAACTTGTCAACCAAGTGATAGAACAAAAAGTGCAAGATGCTCTAGAATCTGGAGTCTGGTCTAAGAGAGATTTGTTAGATTGGATGAAACATCTTAACGAGCTGGAAGAAACAGCTAAACCTAAAAAAGCAAGTCCTCAAGTAGCGGTGCAAATTAATAATTATGACAAGCTCATGAAGGATTTGTTCAATGGCAACGGCTAAACAACCTAGAGATTCTGCTGGAGCACCTATTCCGGTTTTACGGTTTAGGGATAGTGGGGCACAAAAGCTAACTTCTGTAACCTCCTCTACAGCACAAAGAACTTCTGCGTTTACTAGTGGAATTCAAGTGATTACAGTTACTTGTGATGAGCCTATGCATTTTGCTACTGGCGATTCTAGTGTAACTGCTACTTCTAGTAGTCATTATATTCCCGCAAATGTGCCTTTGGATATGGCACTAGGCACAGATATATCTAGCACTGTGGATTATCATACTCATGCTTCTTTTATAGCAGTTAGCTCGACAGGAATAGTGTATATAAGCGAGAGAGAATAATGGCTGGTCTTGGCTCAGGTCTAGGTATTACTCTTGCGTCTATTGCTAGAACCGCAGCTTCTACGCAACAACAACAAGATTTTTTATATATAACTACGCAAGATGGAAGAATTTTAAGAGGACAACAACTTAGGGCTGACCCCGGTGAGCCTGCGTTAATACTTTTTGAACCAAATGATATTACGTCTGATCTAATACCTGATCCCCTAGATCTACTATTAACACAAGACAATAATGTCTTGCTAACGCAAAACAATAGAGGCATTGCAGGAAATGGATTAGACCCTGCGTTATTTAGGCTCACTGCCCAAGATGGAGGTTTCTTATTAACACAAGGTGGAGATATTATAGCATCAGAGCAGCTAGTCCCATAAAGAGAGAACATAAATGGCTAACGTAAAAATCACAGACCTAACAGCGCTATCAGCAACAGATTCCGTTGATACAGACGTTTTTGTTGTTGTAGACGTTAGTGCCGACCAAACTAAAAAAATGACACTTGCAGAGGCAGTGACTGCTTTTTCTGGTGATGTAGAAACTAGAAGAGTTGCTAACGTAACAGAACAAACAGCTATTGAAGCTAGAAGAGCTGCTAACGTAACTATCATGACTAATGAGGACACAGCGTTACAGGCTAGAATAACTGCTAATGCTGCAACCGTTACTGCTATTGAAGCTAGAAGAGTTGCTAACGTAACAGAGCAGACAGCTATTGAAGCTAGAAGAGCTGCTAACGTAACTATTTCAACTAACGAAGATACAGCGTTACAAGCTAGGATAACTGCTAACGCTACAATCGTTACAGCTGTAGAAGCTAGAAGAGTTGCTAACGTAACAGAACAAACAGCTATTGAAGCTAGAAGAGCTGCTAACGTTGTTGGAGCTATATCTACAGTATTAACAGGTGACTTAACTGCCTCTAGAGCAATGGTAACAAACGGCGCTGGTAAGATAGCTATAAGTGCTGTTACTGCTACAGAGCTTGGACACTTAGATGGAGTTTCTGATGCAATTCAAACTCAATTAGATGCTAAATCTTCTACAAGTAATGCAGCTGATCTTGCGGCAGGTATTGCTTCTTCTTCCCCTGCTGTTACCGCAGCTAATATTCTTCATACTACTTCAACGGCAAATAGCTATGCAACGGGCGGGGCAACGAGTGATATAGATAAAGTATTAGTTTATTTAAGTGGCGTGTATCAAGGCGAAAATAACTATGTTTTGGGAAACTCTACCCACAATGTACAATTTAAAGATGCTACGTTGGCTTCAGGTCTTGAGTTAGAAATACGCAAATTTTAAAGTTTATTAGAGAGTTTACAAAATTAAGATTGACACCTTGATATATTTCTAGTAGGATAAAGTATTATGGCAAAAATGAAACGAATTCCCAAATCAGACTATGGGCCTGCTCGTTGGCAGACTATGAGTCGTGATACTAAACGGAAAAAGACACAACCTTGGTGTGTTTTTTATACGCCTCTTGGACGTATGGTGACTAAAGCCGTAGGTCGCCGTCCTACAGGAATGAATGAGGAAGAATTTTGTGCAGATAAAACTCCTTTTAAACATTTAGTTTCTAGGAAATATAGATAATGCCGCATAAAGGACCTGCTCATAAAAAACTACAACCTGTAAGAGGGGGTATTGTACGTTCTAAGCCCACACAATCTATGAAAAAAAATCAAAGGTATGTCAAGGCTGCTACCCGAAAAAGGAAAAAGTAAATGGTAACTAGAGTTGATAAGTTTCTAGGTGGACTAGGTGCAGACGTTACTAATGTAGCTAATGTACACGCAACACAAAACAGAATTACTCTTGGAGGACTTGAGAATCCTTCCGCTAACGCTCATGTTATTGGTACAGTATTAGCCACAACAAATGCTATTGTTGGAGCAACTGCTGTAACTTCTGGACACACTCTTGACGTTCGAGGAACTGCTAATACAGGAGCAATTTCTGCCACCACTATCACGCTTTCTGCTGATGGCGGTGTAATTGTTCCTGATGATGGTAACATCGGTTCTGCTAGTTCTACAGCTGCAATGCAGATTGCCTCCACAGGTATTGTAACATTTGCAGATGATATACTAATTAAAGATGGTGGAACAATAGGCGCCGCATCTGCCGTAGATGCAATGACAGTTGCCTCTGACGGCATCGTAACATTTAAAGACGATATTCTAATCAAAGATGGTGGTACGATTGGTGTTGCAAGTTCTGCTGGAGCAATTACAATTGCTTCAACAGGTGTCGTAACCTTTGTAGATGATTTAGTAATTAAAGACACAGGAACCATTGGCTCTGCAACTACCCCTACCGCAATTGGAATTGCTGGTAATGGGAATATAACTTTTGCCGGTAATATTACCGTACCTGATGCAGGTACTATTGGTTCTGCTACAGATGGAGACGCAATTGCAATTGGCTCGGATGGAGATGTTACTCTCACCCAAGATTTGGAACTTCAGCATGATGGAGCTACGATTTCTTTTGGTGGAAATGACGAAATTGTTTTAGAACACGTTCACAATACAGGACTAAAACTAACAGATACTGGAGGTTCCCCTACACTACAATTTCATGATGCGGGTGAATCTATTTCATCTGACGGAAGCAAACTTATTTTAACAACAAACAGTGTTGCGCTATCTATGCCAACAGCAGATGGTAGTGATGGACAAGCACTAGTAACTGATGGGTCAGGTACTTTAAGCTTTACTACTATTAGTACCACTACAAACCCTGTAACAATATTAGGGTCTAATCATGATTGTGGAGCGGTTACTGGCGGTACTAACGACGCTTTTAATATTGCCACTAGCGCATTAACAGTATTAGATTTATTAACAGACCCATCAAGACAATTAGGAACAGCAGATCAAGGCGCTCTGTCATAATTAAGGAGAATTAAAAAATGCCAACTCAATTACAACTACGAAGAGGAACAACTTCACAAAACAACTCCTTTACAGGTGCTGTAGGTGAATTGTCGGTTGATACTGATTTAGATCAGATCAGGATTCACGACGGCAGTACTGCAGGAGGAATTCTTGTTCCCGTTGAAGGAGGAGACTTAGGTCTTTCCGGAAATACTAACCCTGCAGCAAGTACAACGAGTTTTGGAACACCTGCAAATGCCGTTATTAGAGTAAGTGCTACAGGAGTAGCTAATCTTATAATGGGAGATGCTTCAGCTACTAGCGGGTTCAATTTAGATATTAGAGGCACAGCCAATGTATCTACAATTGCAACAACAATTGGGGGACTAACCCAGGCTAATGTGCAAGGAGTCGCAGCAGAACTAGTTCCTGCAGGAACTATCATAGCATCCGGCGCTACGGCCACCCCAAATGGTTACTTACTTTGTGATGGTGCAACACCTCTTAGAACAACATACTCGAGATTATTTAATGCTATTGGTACTGGATTTGGTGCTGGAAACGGAAACAACACCTTTGCTATTCCAGACTTAAAAGATAGATTACTTCTCGGAAAGGGTACAAATAACAACACTTTGGGAACCATGACTGGTTCGATGTCTGCAAGTTCCGTAAAAGCTTCAGAATCAACTTCGATTGCAGCACACAGTTTAACAACTGCCACGTTTGCTACATCAGCTAAAGACTCCTCGCAGGCAACAGCTGTAACAGCGGTAGCAGCTCACGCAGCTATTACTCCTAATATGATTTTTCCAACAGCTGTTGTAAATTTCTATATTAAAGAGTAGGGTAATAGTGTAATGTCCGATGAACTGAAGTCTCATTTTGAAAAAGACATTAACGTACTACATGAGCGTTCTCAAGAGACTAAAACTCACTTGAGCACTCACGAAGCCGTTTGTGAAGAAAGATATGAAAATATATTAAGTACTTTTACTTCTTATGAAGAAAAGCTTGATTCGGTACACAAAGAAATTTTAGAATTAAAAACACTAGCAACACAAGGTAAAACAAGTTTACGGACTTTGTTTTTTGTAGGAACAACTGTAGCAGCTATTATAGCGGCACTCGCAGCATTTAGTAATATAAAGTGGGGCTAGAGAAAAGACTTGAGGGGAAATGTCAGAAAGTTATTTTAGAATACCTATCGAAAGGCTACTAACTAAACTTATTGTTAATGAACACAACGGAATAGCCTTTAATAATAGCCAATGGGACATGGCTACAGGGTTAGATGAGCATCGTTTTTGGGTTCATATTTCCGCAAGAAGAACAGGAAAGAGCTTAGGAGCAGCTGTTTTAGCTTTTGCAAAGTTACTTGAACCTAATCAACAAGTGATGATCGTTGCTCCAAATTTTTCACTATCTTCAATTATTTGGGATTATACTACTGATATTATTAAAAATCTACAGATTGAAGTAGATAGGTTTAATCAAAAAGATAAAGTCGTAAAACTTATAAACGGATCTACTTTTAGGCTACTAAGTGCCAATAATAGAGATAGTTTGGTAGGAAGAGCAGCTAATTTACTAATTGTAGATGAGGCAGCTATTATTGATGATGATGAATATTTTACTAGAGACTTAAGACCTGCGCTATCAACTTTTGAAGATTCTAGAGCGTTGTTTATATCTACCCCAAGAGGAAAAGGTAACTATTTATACTCTTACTTTTTACGAGGAGAAGATAATGAGTTTCCTGAGTGGGGAAGTGGTTTACATACTTGGAGGTCTAACAATCTCTTACAAGAAAAAGACATAGAAGAAGCTAGAAGATCGTCTACTAGAAAGTTATTTGCTCAAGAGTATGAGTGTGAATGGACAACAACAGAACAACAGGTTTATGAATTAAGTGAAGACAAACACTTACTTGATCTTTCTAATATACAACCTAGAGACAGAAGGTTTGAATTTATAGCAGGATTAGATGTTGGGTACAGAGATGAAAATGTTTTTGTGGTGATAGCGACAGATGGAGATACTTTTTATTTATTAGATGAGTATGTATCAAACGAAACTACCACCAGCAGTCTTGCAGAAGAAATTCAAGAAAAAATAGATGAGTGGGGTATAGACTCTATATACATTGATAGTGCTGCTCAACAACTTAAAGCAGATTTAGCATACGACTATGATATTTATTGTGAAAATGCTATAAAGTCAGTTAATGATGGAATTGCCGCAGTACAAGTTTTAGTAGAGAATGACCGTATACAGTTTGATGTAAATAAATGCGCACATTGTTACTCTTCAGTAAGTAGTTATAAATGGAATCCTAGGACTGAAAATCCGAAACCTGTACACGATTGGGCATCTCATGCTAGTGATGCTATTAGGTACGCAATTTATACTCACCAAAAACGCTCTGTTGGGATATTTGCTGCATCATGATTATGAGAGACACTCAATTAATCATACTAAATTATAAAAGATTAGAAAATGTTTTAAGAATTGTCTATCGTTTTCAAGGTTTTATGCCTATTGTGGTAGTAAATAATGGACAGAAAAACAATCTTGAAATATCAAAAGTTCTTTTTCATAATAATAAAGAAAATAAGTGGTGTATTGAGCGTTGGTATTGGGCAGCTAAATCTAAATCTAAATATTCTATCATATTAGATGATGATATTTTACCTACTAAACATTGCTTATTTAAATTAAGAAAGAATGTAGCTGAATTTCCCAAATCTCTTATAAGTGTGTATGGTAAAAATAGTAACAACGCTAAAAAGTACGAAGACTTAATTGATGTTTGGTGCGTAGATAAGAAAGTGGACTATGCTGTAGGGTCTTGTTTAGCGGTAGATAATGATAGTTTAAGAAAAGTATTTGATACTTATATTAAGCCTTGGGGAAGAATAAAAAGAGGAGACGATTTACTAGTTTCTTTAGCTTTTTCTCACTATTTTAAAAGTAAACACAGAACTATTGCAACAGAGGTTACTTTATTACCCGAAAAAGATGTTGGGTTAAATAAACACCCTGATCACGCTAAAATGAGGTGGAAAATAATAGAAGATTTTAAAAAGCTACACTACGAACAAAGTAAGTAAAATTTATCTGGTATGTTAAAAAGATTTCCTGTAAAATATATTAGAGATTATTTGAAAAAACGTTATCAAAAAACAGATAATTGTTATATTTGTGGCTCAAAGGACAAACTAGAGTTTCACCATCTTTATAGTGTTTCTGAATTATTTAATTCTTGGTGTGTGAAAAATAACATAAAAGAAATAAATACTGTAGAAGAAATAACTGTCTATAGAGAACAATTTGAAGAAGATTATTTTTGGGAACTATCTAACGATAATGCTTTAACTTTATGTAAAAGTCATCACGAAAGATTACATAATATATTTGGGCAAAGATATGACAATCTAATGGTAACAAAAGTAAAAAAATGGGTTGAAATCCAAAAGGAGAAAAATTAAAAAATGGCACAGGGTGTTCCGGCATGGAGACAATATCTTTCAGAAAAACTTAATCCTATTCAGCCATCTATCGCTGCTCAGGAGCCTTTTTCAAGTCCTGAAAATATTGTAGACTTTGAAAAAGCTTATAGAGAGATTGAAATTGTTCATCGTTCTGTAGATATAGTTATTAATGCTTTAATTGAGGTGCCTCTTGTTATTGAAGGAGGTTCTCCTTCTAAGAAAGTTCATAAACTTTTACAAAATAAACCAAATCCTTTTGAAGATAGGGTCAGATTATTTAGGCGTGCTTTTCTAGATTTTTTTCTAGATGGTAACGCTTTTTTTTATTACGATAAAGATCAAGAAGGTGGTGCGGTTTATGTAATTCCTGCTAATGATATGGAGATCGTTCCTGATGAAAGAGCTTTCGTTTCTCACTATAATTATCTTTTAAGAAACCAAAGCGAGTCAGATTTGTTTGGATACGGTAAGGCTAGAAAGTCTGAGGCTATTCAGTTTTTACCTAATGAAATAATTCATGTTAAGAGTGAAAATGAAGAAAGTATATTTAGAGGCTATAGTAGGCTTCGCCCACTAGAAAGACTTTTCGAATTGTATTATTATATGATTAACTTTCAAAGACAGTTCTTTAAAAATAATGCTGTTCCTGGTTTTGTTCTTACAACAGACAATGTTTTAAGCCAAAAAATTAAATATAGACTTTTAGAATCTTGGAGACAGAGTTACACAAGTTTATTTAATGGCGCTCGTTCTCCTGCAATTTTAGATGGTGGACTAAAAATTGATAAGTTTTCTCAAATAAATTTTAATGAATTAGATTTTGAAAACTCTATTGAAAGAATTCAACAAGATATGGCTAAAGCTCTTGGAGTACCTTACGTAATGTTAAAAAGTGGCAATAACGCGAATATACAAGCTAATCAGGTTTTATTCTATAACCACACAGTATTACCTATTTTAGAGCAATTTTGTAGTGCTTTTTCTCATTTCTTTAATAATAACATTAGCATAAGACCCGATAAAACTGCTATACTATCTTTACAACCTGATAATAGAACTCAAGCGATTTATTATTCAACGTTGGTTAACACGGGAATAATCACTCCGAATGAGGCAAGACGAGGATTAAGATTCCCAAAACTTGAAGAAGGCGACTCAGATAGTATTAGAATTCCTCAAAACATTACTGGTAGCGCTACCGACCCTACTCAAGGAGGTAGACCCAGTGCAGAGGAAGATATAAATGGGGACGCCCCCACAGAGGATGAAATTTAATGAGTAAAACATTTTATTATAACAGTCCCTTAGAAAAAAAAGGACTCGTAAAAAAAGATAGATCCCTTAAAATTGCTGGATATGCTAACACCACAGATAAAGATCGGTCTGGTGATATCATACCTGCAACTGCTTGGGCAAAAGGGGTAGATAACTATAGAAAAAATCCTGTTTTACTTTATCAACATGACCACGGAAAACCTATTGGACGAGTAGATAATATTACTGTTGATAAAAAAGGCATTTATGTAGAAGCTGCTGTTAGTCAGGCTGCTGAAAAATTACACGGTGTTCAAACTTTAATCGAAGATGGAGCCTTAAAAAGTTTTAGTGTAGGTTTTAGAGTTAAGGACGGAGATTACGATAGAGACTCTGACACAATGAGAATTACTGACGTAGAATTATTAGAAATTAGTGTTGTTAGTGTTCCTTGTAATCAAGAAAGTTTGTTTAGTGTTAGCAAAAGTTTTGAAGATAACACAGAATACCAACAATTTAAAGAACAATTCGTTAAAAATAATGAAGAAAAGAAAGCGAATGACGTTAGTGTAGGCGTTACTGCTTACGTTGGTGGACATTACCACACAACTGAGGTAGACGAGGTTGGTAACGGAGTCACGACTTACACTTCTCATGGTGAAAAACACTTCCATGAGATTAGATATTATAAACTAGTAGAGGCCCAAAAGCCTACTTCACACACGCATGAAATGGTTTTCATGGTAAAACCTAGTGAAATGCAAAACGAAGTTATGGAGGAACAAAGACCACTATCCCCGTCTGAGGCGATGGGTAATGGGTCTATGAATCTCTTAACAGAATCGGAAAACAGAAAAGGAGATGAAGAAATGAGTGAGAATTCAACAGATATTAAAACTGATGATGAACTTGATGAAACATCTGGTGTTTCTGTTGAAGAGGCCATTACTGATACTGAAGAATCAACGGTGACACTGTCAACGTCTTCTGAAGTAGAGGAAATGGATAAAGAGGAAATAGATGAAGATGAGGATGTAGCAATTAGTGCTGATCCTTACGACCCCATTCCTTTTGTTAATCTTCTCAGCACGGAAACATCACGGTTAACACATGATGATTTTGTGAAATACCAAAATAAGCGGTGGAAAGTCATTAAATTGGCAACCGCCCAAAACCCTATTTATCAACTTTTAGAAGTTGACTTAAATGGAAAATCGTTAGATAATAGTGTTGACGTTGATGCCAAGACTTTATCTGTCGTCAATAATTGGGATTTAGGGACAAAGTTTGATATTACTTTAACAGAAATTCCAACAAAAACGTTTACAGATAAAGATCGGGTAGAAATTAAAGATACGTTTAATCATCTTGTTACTTTAAGTGAACAAGAACTATACGATTTGAAGTCGAAGGTAAATACCGAAGACGATCAAGAAAAACTAAATAAGACTATCAATTTGAAAATTACTCCATCAGATGAATGGACAGATACAAATTATCAAGTTGCGAATCATATGATTAATCAAATTCAGGAATTGAACGAGATTAAGTCAGGTGAAGTTGAGGAAAAAGAATTAGCTCTAATGCTTCACGGTCATAAAACTATTAATTCAAAGGAGAATGAAACAATGGCGACACAAGACGTTGGCGATCCAATCGTTGTTAAAAATGAAGCCCAGACAGATACACCTATCGAGACTGCACCCGCAGTTGAAGAAAAGAGTGCACCTGCTGCGGTTTCCGAGCCGCGAGTTGCCGAGCTTGTTGAAAAGACTGGTGAGGCAATTCTTTCTGAGGCAGATGCCCAGGAGAAAAAGGGAAGTTATACTCCCGCAGAAACTGAGCAAGTTGCAGAACTTAAGGCTCAGATGAAAAAATACGAGGAGCAGATTTCTGCCCTCTCACAATCTAAAATGGTTTATCAGGAAACCTCTCACACAAGTAAAGAGCAGTTTTCCTCAAAGGACATGACAAATGCATATATGCTTGCTACTGCCCTTGGCCGCTCTGACCCCTTCGATACGAAGATGGGACAGAAAATTAAAGCTGTTACTGCAGTTGACCAGTTCCTATCTAACTTCTCATCCAATGTGTATGAGGAAATGGAACAGCAACTAGTAATTGCTCCTATGTTTGACAGAATTCAAGTAGATGCGAAGACATTTAGAATTCCTGTCGCAAAGGAAGACACTGACGGCGATGTTGCTCAGTTTGCTTCTGGCACGTTTGCCACAGGTATTGCTGATGCGACTAATGTTCCGACCACAAATCAGAACACCATCGGTGCTGTAGAACTCACCCCTCATAAGTTCATGGCTACAACACACTTAGCCAAGGATGAAGAAGAGGATACAGTTCTACCTCTTATGGATTTCCTCCGTCGCGCTGCGACACGTCGTTTGGCCCGCGCCATTGACAAAGGAATTCTTCGTGGAACAGGGAGCCTTTCCGGCTTCACAGCTTCCCCGACAAACGCAATTACCGCAGGTGCTGGCTATGGATCAGTAATTAAAGGTGTTGCTACTCTTGCCGATGACATCGCTGGTCTAAGAACGACCACAGGTGGTGGAAACGATAAGGCTGATGCCTCTGACATCGCTTCTGCTCGTGCCAAAATGGGTAAATACGGACTTCAGTTAGGTGATCACCTAGTTTATGTAACTTCTGTTGAAGGCTACAACGAACTGGTCAGCTTCTCTGACTTCCGCACGGTCGATAAGTTCGGTCCTAATGCTACTTATCTCACAGGTGCAGTTGGTGCCATCTATGGTATTCCGATTGTTATCTCTGAGTTCATGGATAATGTTGGTAGCACAGGTAACGAACTCGGTGTTCTCGTTTACAAGCCAGGGTTCATTATTGCTGAACGCCGTGGTATGGAAATTGAGAGCGAGTACGAACCTCGTCAGCAGGTCACTGCAATGTATATGAGCACCCGCTTTGATTTCAAAGCACTTAGCTCTAATGGCAGTGCGGCTCTTGACGCAACAAACTTTGCATATGCATCGTTAATTGAAGCTGGTTAATAACTAATTAGCTTTACATAGTTGACTAACCCAAGGGGAGGTAGGTTTCTTATCTGCCTCCCCTTATTAGTAAAAAGGAGAAGATAAATGACAAATTATGCAGATGTCGCTTCTGATGTTGAGAAAGCCAAAGCAGAAGGTTTTAAAACAGAAGAAGAAGTAAAGAATTGGGCCATGAAACATGGGTATGGACTAGCACAGTTAGACGACTTTGTCGCAGACTGGGCTAAAGACGCTCCAGAAGAAGTTGTCGAAGAAGAGTTCGGTGTTGACGCAGAGCGTGAAATTGCAGAAGAAGAAGAAGATGAAGACGAGTACGACGACGAAGAGGATGAAGACGAGTACGAAGACGATGAAGATGATGATGAAGATGAGGAAGTAGAAGAAGACCCTGCTCCCGCAAAAAAATCATTCTGGAAAAAATAATATAAAGGGGAAGTAGTGTGGCTATCACTGAAAGTAATTTAGGAAAATATCCATATATTGCTCTAGCAGATGTAAAAGATTATCTAAGTATTAATAGTGATACTCATGATGGTAGATTAGCAAATGCTACTAACTACGCATGTGGAGTTGTAGAGCACTACATAGGTAGGGAAGTATTAGCTAATAACTATCAAGAAACTTTTGATGGTGGCTTCAGTTCGGTTTTTACTTCTCGACTCCCTTTAGCAAATGTGTATTCTGTTTTTGAATATGACGGAACTCGTTATGAGAGTTTAGACCCTCCAGCTTCTGGAGGAACTATGGTTAATTTAGATACAGATAATCATACTATGGACGTTTCTGGGGACACTCATTTAACTACAAGAATTAAAAAATTTGGACAATCTTCAGTATACTTTGATGGAGATGGTGATTTTATAACAGCCTCTAATGGGGACGATTGGTGGTTTGATACAGACGATTTTACTATTGATGTACAAGCTAGATTTGCTAGTTTTAGTGCTTCACAAGTTTTAGTGGAACAATATCAAGATGCTAATGATTTTTGGCAATTTAGATATAATGCTGTAGAAGGGCTACAGTTTAGAGTAGTAGATGCAGGAACTGAAGTTATGAATGTTGCACACGCTGCTACTAGCGGTTATACAGCTAATACTTTTAATCACTTAGCAGTAAGTAAAAGTGGAACTTCTCTTAAACTATTTAGGAATGGCACACAAATAGGTAGTACAGTTACAGTAGCAAAAACTGTAGATGCTCCAAACTTTAGTGGCGACTTACTTATTGCAAAATCAGGTAATACAACTCCTGCACATTTTACAGGATATATGGATGAGTTAAGAATTTCTAAATCATCTCACTATTCTGGAGCGTTTACCGCCCCTGAGTATCAACACTTAACAGATGATGACACTGTTTTGTTACTTCACTTTGAAGGAGCAAATGCAGACGTCACTGTAAGTGATTCACACGCATCTGACGCTCAATTTATTTTTAAAAAGGACACAGGAGAAGTTAGTAGGAACGTAGGTTCTGGCGCTGGTTACCAAAAGTTAAGCTTACATGGGCCGAGTACTTTTCAGAACTTTCCTCAAGCAATTAAGGTTAATTATCGGGCGGGGTATGAGAGCGGAGAAATTCCTTTTGATTTAAAACTAGCTACTCTAGATTATATTAAATTACTTCATAAAGAAGAGCAAGACCGGGCTGGATTTTCTCTAGCAGGTGAATCAGTCAATAGGCCCGCTCTTACAGCAAACTTCCCACCCCACATTAAAAGAGTTCTAGATTTATACAGGATAATTGAATAATGGCACCTCCTGCAGGGATTACGGCATTTAGAGTAAGAATTACTGAACCAGAATTGCTGGATAATTATGCTGATTTTTTACGTGGAATAAAAAGGGGCGGTAGACCTATTGTTGGAGGAAAGAGAAAAAGCAAACTACGCGGCGAAGCAGCACAAGAAGCAATAGAAACCCAACTAGGTAGATTTGTTCAAGCAAAAGTTAGAGGGGGTAACGTCCGTCTTCTTCCAGATTTTGAGATTAACGCAAAAGAAATATCTGCGCCTTTGGCTGCAGCTCTTGGGCTAGAAGACGTAACAGAAATAGAAGCAAAAGCAACTCGTGGAGGAAAAGAGGGAGCGACTATTGGACAAGCTTCTCCTTTTGCTATGGAAGGCGGGCAACAAGTAGGATCACTATCTTTAACAGAAGCAATAAAAACAGCAGCAAGACAAGCTGACCCAGGAATAGATATACAAAACAAGGAAGGGGTATTAAGAGCCGCTAGAACTGCTTTAGGAGGTGCTCCTAAATTTTTTGATTTAATTAAAAAAAATGATCCTGATTTATTTATGCGGTTTTATCAAAAAGCAAAACTTCTACAAATTGCTAAATATACAAAAAGTAAAAGTGGAAATGCTCTTTCGTCAGTTGATGTAATAAATATATCATTTCCTTTAAATAAATTTACTGCTCCCCAACCTTTCACTATGGAAAAAAAGGATGCCGCTCTTGTTTTAAAATTAACTGAAACTTTTGAAAAACAGTTAATTAATAGTTTATTAGCCACTGCTCCAGCAATAGCAACAAGTTCAACAGAAGATTTTGTGGACCAACTACAATCCTTACCTGGCAAAGCAAAAGTAAGAGGTACAGCAGCAGGCATTGATTTTGATATGATAATGGAATACCCATCAGGCGCTAGTATTCCAATGACAAAAGGTAGAATTAAGGGGACACGTAAGCGTAAAGGCGAAAGACAAAGAAGTATGCAACCCACTATCACTAGCGCTCAACTTACTGCATCTATACAACGATCTTTGTATGCGCGTATGCCAAAAGGCCCTGTAAAAGGACCTCCCTTAAGTGAAGAAATTTTAACTAATAGAACTGGACGATTTGTTAAAAGTGTTTTTACTCAAATTAGAGGAAATTTAATTAGATATTATTATAATCCTATTTATCAAGTTCACGAAGGTACTGGAAGAGCACCTAGTGAGACGATAGAAGGTAGTATAAGAAATATAACACAAAGACAGGTCGGGAGACAATTTAACATTCTGAAAGGATTTTGATTACATTTTTATTAGATGTAAAAAAATAAGGATTGCAGATACTAGTAGGGTCTGTTATACTCAATAATAGACTAGGGAAAAATAAATGGCAAATAGTCGAAGAAGAGAAATCGTAAATTTCCTTGTCACACAGCTGAAGTCAATAGACAAACAAGCTTCTGGATTTGATTCAAATTATACATATAATTTTAATCTATCAAATAATGTTTTTAGAAGATTAAAGTTTATAGACGAAGTTAATGACTTTCCGTCTTTATATGTAACTGCGGGAGTCGAGACTAGAGCTTACGACACTCAAAGTTTTACTACAGCGAATCTTCCTTTGGTTATTCGTTGTTATGTAAAACAAGAACAATCTCAAGACGGCTTAGAAAATATAATTGATGATGTGGAACACGTTATATATGGTATAGGATCACAAGCCGATAAGGGAATTTTACAAATCAGTATTACCAGTATATCAACAGATGAAGGATTAATAGAACCTTATGGTATTGGCGAAGTTAACCTAAATGTTATATACGAATTAGAAGAATAATTAAAGGAGCTTAAAAAATGGCTGCATCGCTAAATTTACAAAGAAATACAAAAGTTTTTTACTCCACCGTCGATCTTAACGGTGGGGCTGCGGCTACTACAATGAGTCCCGCTAATACCTACGAAGTAGAAGTTTTAGCTGGATTTGCTTTTAGTCAATCTGCAGCAACTCAAGATATTACATCGCTCGAAAGTGGTTTAACACCAGATCGTTCTACACAGAGGTTCAATACAGCTATTAACCCGGTTGATTGGAATTTCCAGTGTTATTTAAAACCCACACGAGCCACTGGAGTAACAGGAGCCGCAACTACCAACCAGCACGAAAGTGGTAACGCATTACCAGTCGCTGACTGGTTCTTATGGCAAGCACTATTAAGTGCTACGTCACCTGCTACAGGCACACAATTACAAAGTGCTTGGCAATCAACTGCCGTAACTACTATTGCAAAATGGGAGAACCGTAATCGTTCTGCCTCTGCAAACGTTGCTGCTTGTAATCCAAACTTTGCTACTGCAACAGAAAACCATCTTTACATGAAAGTTGATAACGTTGTTTATCAGCTGGCTAACGCCGCTGTTAACCAAGCGTCAATTGATGCTGCTATTGATGGAATCGCTACTACAACTTGGACTGGCTTTGCCACCAATCTTGTAGAACTTACAGGAGCACCAAGAAACGTTGCTATTAACGTCTTTGGAGGTGTTCTAAACAACGGTACTACTGTTGCTTCCGCGTCTTCGATTGATATCTTTAAGACTAACGGTACTACAGTAAACACTTCTAAGTTCCATCCTTGGAACTCTTATAATGTTGCAAGTGCTGCTACTAGCGCAGAGTTTATTAAAAACCGCTTATCTACAATTGATATTACAGATGGGTCTGGAGGTACAGATCCTGCTAAACACACCTTCCCCGTTACAGGACTAACATTCGATATTAATAATAATATTACATATCTAACGGCGGAAGAATTAGCTTCTCTTAACCAGCCAATCACTCAGTTTACTGGAGTTCAATCCATTACTGGTTCGATTAGTGCTTACTTGAGAAGTGGCGGAGCGGCTGCTGATAACTCAGCAACCTTCTTACGCAATATTGTTTCTAACACAGCTACTCAAACAGCTCAAGGTGCAAGCGCAAACCTTAAAATTGGTGGCGCAACAGCTCCTTACTTTGCTATTGATATGCAAGCGACTCAATTCAGTTTCCCAACACATACTATTGAAGATGTTATTGGAATTAGTGCTGAATTTATGGCGCAAGAAACAACAGCGCAAAAAGGTGCAGGAGCAAACGTAACTTTCGTTACTCAAGCCGCGTAATAAAATAATTTCTAAAGAGGGGTTAGAAAAAAATTCATGTGGGTGTTCATCGTGTTAACAATGTATCTAGCTTATCCCCTCGGCTGGATTCAAGTTGAAATCGATGGACACCCTTTTTATTTATGAAAGGAGAGGGGAAAATGAGCAAAATTGCATCCCTAATGGCGACTGATACGGTCGTCGATGTTGAGTTTCCAGATATTGAAGGATTCACCATCAGTTTAGTATATTTGAATAGAGAAGATTTGGTTAAGATTAGAAATCAAAGTCTATCTTTTAAATTTAATAAAAGAACTCGTCAGAGGGAAGAAGAAATTGATAATGATAAATTTCTAGCTGCATATACAGAAAAAGCAGTTAAAGGCTGGAAAGGTCTTAAAGTAAAACATATGCCTATGTTACTTCCTGTTGATATTAGTGGTATGGACGGAGAAGAAGATATTGAATATTCTATAGAAGAAGCCAGAGATTTGATAACTAATTCCACCATTTTTGATCAGTTTATTACTGATACCATGAACGAGTTTGAACAATTTTCAATTACTAAAAAGGAAACCGACGAAAAAAACTCACAAACTACCTCCGTAGCCAGTTCCAAAACGGGGGGATGAGCCAAGAGCAGTATCTCTTAATGTGTGAACAAATGGATTGGGAACCTGATCCAGAAGAGATGCCGCTAGAACCAAAAGATTTATCTTATGAAGGACAAGTTGCTTTAACTTTATTTCAAGTATTACCCGATAAAATAGAGGGTATGAATGGTGTTTGGTTAGGAAAAGATTTTGCTGGTCTTGGAGATATTATGGAACTGTATGGAATTGAAGGCAATAGAGAAGCCTTTGATTTACTTTTGCATATAATAGCAGAAGCTTCTAAATTTTACGAGCAACAACGAAAAGCTCAACAAGCGAGAAAAAGCTAATGGCAGAACAAACTTCTAAAGTAAAGATTATGGTCGAGGCCAGAGGAACCAAAAAAGCAGCCAAAGATATAGAATCTGTTGGTCGCCAACAAACTCGTCTTGGTCAAGCCAGCGCTTCTGCTGGTAGACAATTCTCTGCTCAAGCGTCAGGATTAGGTGGACTTGTTTCTGCATACGCGGGAGCGGCTGCTACTATCTTTGCTCTTTCTGCAGCTTTTGATGCCTTAAATAGAGCAGCAAGAGCTGAACAAACTCTTGCTGGAGTTAACGCTTTAGCTAACGCTGTTGGAGAGAGTGGTCCTGAAGTTTTAGATATGATTCAGAGAATTACTAAAGGACAACTATCACTAGTCCAATCAGCTGAACTTGCTAACTTAGCTCTATCTTCTGGGTTTAGTACAGAGCAACTAGAGGGTTTTACTGATGTTGCTATGAGAGCTTCTAGAGCATTAGGCAGAGACTTAACAGATTCATTTCAACGCCTTGTTCGAGGTGCTGTTAAGTTAGAACCAGAACTTTTAGACGAATTAGGTATTTTTACTAGAATTGAGCCTGCTGCAGAAGCCTATGCTGCTTCTGTAGGCAAAGTCGCGAGTCAATTAACAAGATTTGAAAAAAGACAAGCTTTTGCTAATGCAGTTTCAGAAGAAGGTGCAAGAAAATACAAAGATATTGATATCGAAGCGGATACTGCCGCACAATCCCTTGAAAAATTAGCCGCTACGGTTAGCGATCTAGCGACCGAGATTGGTGGAACAATAGCTAACGCTCTTGCTCCTCTTGCAGAAGCATTGACTTCTCCTGTTGCTGCAATTGGTTTAATGGGTGTTTTAATTAGAACAGTTTTCGGAACAGCTATGAGAGAAGCCTCTCAGAGATTGGCAGGATTTAATGCCAATCTTAGAACCTCTACAGACAACTTACAAGATAATTTAAGTAGCACCAGACGAATAGGTAAAGCTAATTTAGCTTTCTCAGAGTCTATGAAAGAAGTAAATCTTAATGTGGCTAGAGCAACTGCTGAAAATGATGCTGAGTTTAAGTCTTTAACTAAAAAAGCTAAAGCTCAAACAATTACAACATCAGAAACTCGTAGGTATAACAAAATAGTAGCACAAGAAATTGCCTTGTTAAAGAGAGAGAAAATAGCACTAGAAGAGAGTGGTAAATCTACTAAGGCCGCAAGTGCTAGAATAGCACTTCTCCAGAGAAGAATTACTGCATTTACTACAGCACAAACTGCAGCTAACGCAAGATTAAGAGCGTTTGGTCCTATAGCGAGAACTGCTGGAGCTGCTGCTATAGGACTCGGTAAAGCTTTAGGAATAGCAGGTAAGGCTGCTCTCGGAGCGCTTTCTTGGATTAGTTTAATTATTAGTTATCTATCCATACTAATTGCTGTCGGGGCCACTGTGTTAGAAGCTTTTGGCTGGTTAGACCCAGTTATTGAAAAGCTTACTCAAGCAGTAAGGTTTTTTAAAGAGCTTTTGGGGGTAACTAAAGAAGCAAGACAAGCATCAGCTGCAGCTAAATCTCTTGACATAGGGGTTGAAAAAGATGCTAAATTTGAGGCAAGACTTAAAGTAAATGAAAATCTTAGAATCGACACGGAACGAAGAATAGCTGCCAGGACTTTACGTATTCAAGAAGCACGAGTTAGGTCAGAAGATCAAAACCTAAGCCGGTTTCGCCGACGTGTTGCCGAAAGAGACCTTAGAAATTTAGAAGCGGCTCAAAAAAGAGATCAGAGGACGATAGATCCAAATAGACAACTCAAGAGGTCTATAAGTGGTGGTGATGTTAGAAGCGCTTTTCAAAGCGTAATTAAAGACGCAGGTGCTGCTGGTATTGGAAGCTCAGAGGCTTTTGTAACCGCTTTTGCTAAAAAATTAAAAGTGAACTTAGATACTAACCCCGAACTAAAAGCCGCTATTGAAAAAATGGGGAAACAGTTTGCTGGAGAATCTGGAGGCTCTTTGCGTGGACGAGAAATATTTGCAAAAGCTACAGGAATGACGCTAGAATCTGCTAATAAATTGCTCGTAGCAGAAGAAGGAGCACTACGCTTTTCAAATGACGCAATTAAAAATGAAAGGACAGCTCTACAAACGATGAGAGCAAGATTTAAAACACAGCAAGAATTTAATAAGTTGTCGATAGAGGCCCGAGCACGCAAGCATGAAGAAGAAAAAATTGAAACAAGTTTGTTACAAACTCAACAACTTCAGGCTAACCTTATAGAAGCTATGCGTAGTGGATCAGCTACCCTAGAACAGCTTGAGCAAAAACGTGGCGCAATGGTAGCTAAAATTACAAAGCTAAAAAAAGAAGAAAGTCAAAGAGCAAAAGACATAGCTTCCGCAGCTCAAACAGATTTAGATGCAAATAATAAAAATATAGAAGCGCAGATGGCGATTTTAAAAGCAAGAAAACAAATAATGGAAACTTATTCTGCTGAAATTAAAGCTTCTTCCCAACTTAGTAAGATGAACATTTTAGTGTCTAAAAATAATGTCGATAATTTTGATTTAACAGTAAAGAAATCAGAACAAGAAGCTTCTCAATTACAACAGTTACAAAAAATGTATGATCTAGGACGAGAGGATTTAGCCACTCAAAGGGCTGGAGGAAAAGAGGCTGAGAAGCTTAACGATATACAAAAACAAAGAGCCGCTTTAGCTCGTACAGCAGAGTTAGCTATTGTTGGGCAATTCCAAAAAATTGTTGAAGAGAGTCAAAAATTAGAAAAAAGTTTAGACAAACAAACTTTAGCATATAAAAACCAAATTACTCTTTTAAAACAGCAAAATGCTTTACAAGACGCTGATCGTGCACTTAAACTAAGTGAGCAAAGAATTAAAAGTGAACAAAAAGCTCTTGCTAATAGTTTAAAAACACTTGAAGCTGAAAGAAATTTAGCTAAAGTTCGGGCAGAAGGAGCTGATTTAGCTAGACAAGGAGCAAACCAGCGAGCAAGTGATATTGCTGCTGAGTTTGGCGATCTGTTGAGTCCAGGAAAACAAAGAGCGCTAGAGCTTAGAATCGCTAGAAGCGATCTAGAAGCTTTAAGATTGTCGATAGAAGCTCAAAAAGATACTATAAGAGAAAGAGCAAAACTAGAAAAAGCTTCTCTAGAAAAACAACAAAAAGAATTACAAGCACAATTAGGTGGTAAAGAAGGTGGTGGTTTAATAGCAAAAAGATTTGCCGCACAAGCAGCTCTCGATAAGGCAAAAATTGCCTCTGATAAATCAACCCGAGATCTACAAATAAAACAAACTGAAGCACAAGTGAAGTTACTTGACAAACAATTAAAAGGTTTTGAAAGTCATGTTGAGGGAATGGCTCGCATACTTGCTGCTGATAGAGTAGCAAGACAAGAGGTGATAGAAGGAGACAAGTTTGCGAAAGGTGGTAGAACTGTAGAACAAGAAAGAACCGCCAGAATGGGTGATGAAGTAAGACTAGGACAAATAGATGATGCTACTAATGATATTAACGCCATTATAGCGGACCTAGCTGATGATAATGCAGGTCTTTTAGGAACTTTAAAGAAAATGAAAAGTCAGTCAACAGAGATTGCTACCCTACAAGAAAAAAATGTCGGAGGTAAGAGATCTGCTGCTGAGGCTGACGCACGCCTTAAAGCACAAGAAGCTCTTGCCGATATCCAGCTAAAGATAAAAAATAACGCAACCATTACGGCTACTGAACTTCAAAAGTTAACTAATGAGCTAAACGAAGCAGGGATTAGCACCAAAAACTTAGCAGCTGCTTTTGCAGACGCAGATAATGAAATGTTACAAATTGCTAAAGATGTAGCTTCTTCTTTGTCTGAAGGCATTGGGCAAGGACTACGAGATTTAAACGCTGCCATGATCGAAGGCACACTAACAATGGAAAACTTTAAAGAAGGATTCAAAGAAACCTTTTTAAATATTGCAAAAGATATTCAAGCAAAAATATTTGATAGAACGGTAGTTAAACCTGTAGAAAACTTTATTAATGAGAAAGTGTTGGGAGCTTTTGGTTTTGGCCCAGATAAAAAGATTGAAGATGCCTTGGTTGCCTCTACTGGAGGAACAGCTATGCTAGTAACTATGGCTCCGAGCGTTGCAGCCGCTAACCCAACTAAAATACTTAAAGATCAGTGCGATGCTGCCGCACTCAAAGTTGAAGATTTGGGTGCTGGAGCAGACACAGGCGGAAACTTCTTAACAGATATGTTTAGTAAAGTTGGAACTGTCTTAGGAGACTTTGGAAGCGCTTTGTTAGAGGCAGGACGAGGAGTATTTGATTTTGTTGGCAACTTGTTCAGCAGTCTCGGAGGCTCAGGCGGAGGCGGAGGCTTCTTTAGCGGCATCTTTGGCGGTATTGGAGACTTCTTTAGTGGTATTTTTGGAGGAGGAGGTGCAAGCGTAGCACCGACAGTAGGTGTTCCTGTTTCTCCTTCTATTCTACCACCTACAATTGGGTTTGCAGCACACGGAGGTTTAATCAAAAGAATGGCAGCAGGTGGGATGTTAAGAGATAGAATTCCTACCTTATTAGAGCCAGGTGAGTTTGTAATTCGCAAGCCAATGGCAAAAGCTATTGGAGGACCAGCGTTAAATGCAATGAACGCTCATGGAACTATGGGCGGTACACAGAATGTAGTAGTTAATATGCATAACGAAGGAACTGCTCAAGAAACGACACAATCGCCAAGTGTTCAAGTTACTCCAGAGACAATTATTGTGGATATTGTCACTAGAGATTTGAAAAACAACGGCCCAATTAGACAAGGAATTAGGGGAGCAATGTAAAAATGGCTACTTATCCCTCAGACGCAACAATTACAACAACTAGTTTTACCACTGTAGGTACTACCAACTATTCAGATACAGGAACTGTTAGAGAATTTAATTTGTCAACTACTGTAGAGCATGTTGGTGAGGTAGTTGCAACAGTAGACGGGATTATTCAAGATACTTCAACATATGTTACTTCTAATAGTGGTAACTCTATTACTTTTGTATCAGCTCCAGGAGCATCAGCTCTTGCACTAAAAGTAATAACTCTTCCCTCTAGATATAGAACAACCCGTATTTTCCCCCAAGTTAGGTATGTAGAGTATAATAACACAGCAGCAGATATTCAAACCATAAACTCAAACGCTTACATAATCAATGGAGAAATACAAAACTTTCCTACACCTACACAAACCCAAGTTAATTCTAAAAACGATTTACTAGTAACGCTTTCTGGTGTTGAACAAACGCAAGAAGCTTATGTTTTTCCAGCGTCTAACACAGAACCAGAAACTGCTACAGGCTCTATTTCACGAAATTTAGGTAGTGGTGGTATTACTATTGGACAGTCTGCTGATACTATCTTGTTGTTAAATTTTGGAAAAAATTTCACTGATGAAAGCATTAAAGCTAGAGGAGCCGCTACAGTGTCCGGAGTAACACTAAGTAGCACTAAAAAGTATGGAAACTCTGCAGCTGCTTTTAACGCGGGAACTGATGTTGTTAGTTTTACAGATAGCAATGATTTTGCATATACAGGTTCTTTTAGTATAGAATGTTTTGCCCGTTTTGAGGACCTTGGTGCGGCTAACACTGTATTTTCTCACCGTACAGATGATAATAACTTTGTTAAGCTAAGTAGGATGGCTAATAATAAAATTCAGTGGACTGTAAAAGAAAGTGGAGCAACAGTCGCAGATTTACAAGGAGGATCTATTAGTGCCGATACATTTGTTCATTTAGCGATTACTCATGATAGAAGTGAAGCACACTCAAGACTTTTTGTTAATGGAACAATGGTTCAAGAAGATAATGCCGTCAACTATTCGATAACTCCTACTGGAACTTTTGATATAGGTAGAATAAACACAACTAGTGCTGCTACCAGAGAAAATTTAAAAGGTTTTATAGACTCTTTTAGATTTGTTAATGAGACAAGAGTTTATGACAGAACTTTTGTGGCACCTAGAACAGAACTCACTCGTATACACACTCCTTTACAATCAAATGATACGCTAGTAATAAGACATTTTGACAGTACTACTGAAACGTTTGATAGATTTACTTCTATGGCAGATAGAAAACCAGATAAAGGGTTTTCTACTTCAACTGAATTTGATGTAGTGCAGTTTACTTCTCAAGGTGGGTATGAAAAACGTACTTTAAGAAGTCGTCGTTCTAAACGTGATTTTGATATTTCATATACTAACATATCAGGAGTAGAAAAACATGCAATTGAACAGTTTTACAGGTCTAGAAATGGTTCATTTGAAACTTTCACTTTTGACTTGACACACATCAATGAAATTGGTAATATACAAGCAAGGTTTGATGGTTCTTTAGGAATTACTCACGTATTTTCTGATGCTTCAAACGCTAGTTTACAAAATAACTATTACACAGTAAAGTTTAAGTTAAAAGAGGTTTATGACTGATGACTACCCGCACGTATGATTACATTTTAACAGTTACTCAACCAGATGTAATCGCTGCAGGAGATACTATTCTTAGTAATGTAACAGCTACTAGTGGAGAAGTAGTAGCTGTTGATGCTGCCAATGCTAATATTAAAGTTAAAGTGGCTAATGTAAATCAAGAATTTGTAGTTGGAGAAAATGCAAGGTCAGTATTTAACCTAGTAGCTTCAAACGCTATTTCTGTTGCTTATAGTAATAGTTCTTCAACTACTGTAAATGGTAATGCCTTTATAATTAATGGAGCAACAAATACTTTTTCTCTACCCTCTGAAGCTTTATCTTTAAGTAATGTTACTTTAGATAATTTTGATGTATTTATAAATAATAGAATTATACCTAAACAAAATATTAATTTTCCTAGCACAACTTTAGGAAATACAGGGTTTGATATTAAACCTATTTCTCCAGTAACTTCTGGTACTACTTTTACAAAATCAGGGTTAAGAGAGTCTCTCACTAATAACCCACAAAGAGTTGCAACTCTTTTAAGTGACTTAATACTGCCAACTATTGATGCCTCAATAGTAGCAGACGAAACTACTGAATTTGAGTATGAAGTTAATTATGATAATTGGGTTTCTGCTAACGCTTTTGCTGTAGACGTTAGAGTAGATACTGGAAATAATGAAACTATCCCTTTTACTGCTGCTTCTTTTAGTGAGCAAAAAAATGGGGCTAACTTTGCTATTACTAATGTTATAAACTCTAATTACATCAGAGAAAGAAATGCTTTCATCCAAAACCCTGTTGTTAGATTATATAGTATATACTACCCGGGCGAGTGGTATAAACCGAATGAAGAAGGTAACCCGACAAACGATGGAGAAGGTAGAAGATGGCCAGACGGCTTTCCTCTTAGGTTTGCTGAAGTTAGGGGAGATTTAAACGCTGACGTAACTTATAATGTAGAATTTGGAGGGGTTAACTACACCCCTATGCCTATCAACAGCGGCGGATTAGAGATAGACTCTTCGGGTAAAATTAATGAAGTAAGTATTGATATATCTAACTTTGATGGACTAATTACGCAAATATCTGAAAACCCAGATTTAGTGGGCAACAACACTTCCAATGCTTGTTACGCTGTTGTTAACGGCGAAGTACTAACAGGAATTGACCCTAGAACAATTCCTACTGACGCAACTTATGCAGACTCAGAACACACAACAGTTTTAGCGGCACAAAGAACAAAAGGCTTAAATTTTAGCCAAACAGTTAGAGATGCTTATGGAACCGACAATGCTTCATTTACTATAAGCACTACGGCAGACGTAGCTGGAGAATGGAAAAGAGAAAAAATGGATTCTCGTGATCTATTAGGTGCGGTAGTAGAAATTAAGTCTACTTTTTCTAACTTTTTAGATTATTGGCCTGAGTATTCTAGAGTAGATGGAGCTTTTGCAAACGTGGTTGAAGTTAGTACCGCATTACCTTATAGGGTTGGAGATAACGTAAAAAGTAGAAGTAATAGTTTTATAGCAACTATAGATGCAATAGAAGAAAATAGGTTTATATTTACAAACGCTGCGTTAGAAATAACAGTAGGAGATCCGTTGTTAATTGAAAATATAGATAGTGATGATGAAGCTTATGTAGAAGATGTATTTAAAATTGATGCTTTATCGGGGTTAGATGAAAAAGTTGCTACTTTTTCTTTAACAAGTTGGTTACAATTTTTTAAACTCAGAGTTCCAAAAAGAAAGTATTATAAAAATACTTGTCAGTGGGTTTATAAAGGAGAAGAGTGCCAGTACCCCGGCCCCGCTGGAGGGACAATTCCTGGGACTAGTTTAAGTGCAAACGCAAACCCAATTGCTGCTAATAATCAAACTGCAGGCAGCACTCAAGGAGATGAGTGCGGTAAGAGTTTTGAATCTTGTCAGATTAGAAATAACACTATTCACTTTGGGGGCTTTCCTGGTACGGGTAGGACTATTCCTAAATAATGACAGATTATGTAAACTACTTAGGCATAAAACACGATTATCAAAATGTAAATTGTATTACTTTAATTGAAAAAATTTATAAAGAAGAATTAAAATCTGACGTTTTTAAAAGTTTATGGACACATTTAAATTTGTCAGAAGGCAAACCCACAGAGGGTAGAAGATGGAAGTTTAAAATTACTTTAGAAAAAATAGAAGAGTGGATTGCAGCAAACGCACAAAGAATTAAATTAACAGACATACAAGAATATGATGTAATAATATTTAAATCTAAGAAAAATAGACCAATTCATTTTGGGATGTATGTAGGAGGAAATAAATTTATTCACATAGAAGAAGAGTCTTCATCTATGATTTCGTCCTTAAACCAAATATGGAGAGAACAGCTACATAGCATATATAGACGTAAAGAGGGGTAAAATGTGGTATGAAAAATATAAAGGCTTTCCTTATAAGCACTTAGGGAGTAGTCCAGAAACTGGAATAGATTGTTTAAACTTAATTAGACTAGTATATAAAAACGAAAAAAATATTATAATTCCCTACTCTACTCAAGATTTTTGTAATATTGTAGATCAAGATTGGTATAATAAAATAGATACAAATCCTTTTACACAATTTAGAAACTCTAACCTAGGATGGGAAGAAATATTATTAAAAGACGTTTTACCTTTTGATGTAGCAATAATGAGTATTGGATCAACTAATAAAATAAATCATTGTGCTTTATTAGTAGAAAAAAATAAACTTTTACAAACAATGATAGATAGAAACTCTTGGATTTCTCCTTATGGAAACTATTATAAACAATACACTTTAGGGCTTTTTAGATGGAAAGGATTAGCAGATGACTTTGTTTTCAACATTAATTAACGATATGGGTAAACACGCACAAGCTGAATACCCCAAAGAATGTTGTGGGCTTGTAACAAAAGACTTTAAATACGTGCCTGCTAAGAATATAAGTCCTTTACCTAAAGATACTTTTATTGTTGACCCAGAAATACTATGGGAATATGAAGACAACTGTTGGGGAATATTTCATTCTCACCCAGGAGAAGAGAACCCTATACCTAGTGAAGAGGATAAACAAGGAGCCGTGTTTGAAGAATTTAAATTTATTGTAGGATTTAGTAATAAATTTTATATTTATTGGCTCGATAAAAAAATAGACGCAATTAAATTTGACGAATTTAAGGAAGAGTATTTAAAGTGAAAATTACGCTAGAATTTCATCGTTCTTTATTGAAATATACTGATGGGGTAAAAAATCACACAATAACTTGTGATGATTTTACTTCTTTAGTTTCTGCTATTTCTCACCTATTTCCAAATCTTGGAAATTATATTAGAAGAGTACAAGCAACGGAAGTTCTAGAAAATTTATGTTTATTAGATAAAAATAAAAAGTTAATTAAATCTAGGGTGTATGAGTTCAATAAATTTAAAGAAAATCACTCATCATTATTTTTAGTTCCTATGATGGCAGGAGCTGGAGGTAAAAAAGGGTCATTTCTACAAATTGCTATAGGTATTGCTTTAATTGGTGCTACTTTTGCTTTTCCTGGCCTTGCTGGGACTCAACTTTTAGGAACAACTCTTGGAAAAATGATGATGTCAACAGGACTAAATATGATATTAGGGGGGATAATGGGGCTAATGCAAGAAACTCCTAAACCTCCAGAAAAACAAATAGCAGATAACCAAGAAAGAATAGATAATAATATGTTTTCTGGTCTCCAGAATACAACTTCAAGTAATAATAATGTACCTGTTAATTATGGGTTACCTAGAGTATCTGGACAATTAGTGAGTGGGTTTGTAAAAAGCTTAAACCACGGAAAAGGTGATCTTATAAAAGTGTCTGAGAGTTTTGGGACATGATTACTTTAGTTATACACTCTAATTTAAAACCATATTTTAAAGATAAAAGAGAACTGACTATTAATTGTCGTGATTATCATTCTTTAATGAGTTTTATGATAAATTCTTTTCCAGAGTTTAATATATTATTGAAAAAATTAAAAACTAATTTTAATAGAGATTTCTTCTTTTTGGATAAAAATAAAAAAAGAGTTAACTTAGCAGACGTACAAGCTAATAAAAAACTAGAAAAAGATGCTGTTTATTATTTAGTGCCTTCTTTAATAGGTGCTGGTGGTAACGGGGGTTTTATGCAAATAGCTCTTGGTGTCGCTATTATGGCAATGGCTTTTTACCTGGCTCCGGTCGCTCTAGGAGGCGCGGGCATGTTTTCTGGAATGGGAGCAACAGCTTTCTCGGTAGCAGGTATGGCTGTTACTTATACTAACATAGCAATGTTTGGCGCTTCAATGGCTTTACAAGGAATAATGAGTATAGTACAGAAACCTCCAAATAGGGCACAACCAGGAGGCACTATTGTCGATGATGGATCAAAAACTCAAAATAGTTTGTTTACTGGTGTAAATAATACTATTGAAGTAGGGTTTCCTCTTGGGATGAACTATGGAGCGACTAGAATTGGAGGACAAATGATAAGCGGGTACGTAAAAAGCTTGAGTCATGGTAAAAATGACATAATCAAAGTTTCGGAGAGTTTTGCATAATGAGTGTATATAAAAAATATACCAATGTTAATGGAGGGTCTGTCCCTATCATATCTGGAAGCAAAGGAGGAGGAGGCTGTTTTCCAGCAGGATCTTTAGTGTCTACTCCTCATGGAGAAATTCCTATTGAAGATATAAAAATTAATGATAAAGTATATTGTTTTGATGATAACGATAAACGTTGGGCATCTTTTGTAGAAAAGACTTGGGAGCATGTTCCTTCTAAAACAGTAGGGTATATATTAACTCTTACACATGAAAAAGGTGTGTTGCGAGTCACAGATAATCATTATTTATATGATGAGAGTAATGAATATAAAGAAGCTAAAGATTGGAAAGTTGGAGAATATCTAACTTTAGAGGACAACGATTTTAGTAAAATTTTATCTATCGAAAGCGAAGATTATTTAGATGAAACGGTATATAATTTAACAGTTAATACTTATCATAACTATATTTGTCAAGGAATTCGCCTGTCTAACAAAGGCGGAGGAAAAGGAGGAGGTGGAGCGAGGGCGGCTGCAACAGAATCTCCTAATACATTATTTTCAACTGACATTTTATTTCTCACAGTTGCTTTGGGAGAAGGTCCTATTTATAGAATTAATCCTAACGGCCCCCAAGATATTGAGATTAACGAGGGAGCTGTTGATGACTTAATTAATATTGATGGAGACGGAGAAGAAAATAATGAAGTTTTTAAAACCTTAACGACGACAGGAACTCTAACACAAGAGCCTTTAGCTGTGTTTGGTGCTGAGACTATCACTCCTCAAAATTTAAATAACGCTGTAAGTTTAAAAAAGGGTAATGTAGAAGGTATTCCAAAAGCATCAGTTATCTTACAAAATACTAGCGCAAAAGATTGGGACAAGATAAGATTTAACTTTATTATTCAAGGACTTCAAAAATCTGATGGAAACGGTAATGTTTCGGGTTCTAGTGTTTCTATTACTATTCAAGTTTTTGATCGAACAGGTACAACTTTAATCGCTGAATTAGGGGAAGATGGTAGAACAGTTAGTGGAAAAACCAACACGAGATTTAAATTTCAAAGAGATATTTTAATTCCAGAAACTTCTAGATCGCTTGATGGATATAAATTTACAATAGAAAAAACTTCTTCTGATAGTGACTCTAACAGAACTCAAGACAATGTTCAGTTTGTTGGTTGGGATGAGATAGAGTTTGACGATATGGCATATCCTAGAACTTCTTTAATTGGTTATGCTATTAAATCTTTTAATGAGCATGAGGGTAGAGTTCCCACATTTACTTCTTTAATAAAAGGTCTTTTAGTTAAAGTTCCTGCTAATTACAATCAACCTGTTTTATCTAATGGAGAAATAGATTGGAGACAGCTTGAAGTTCCAGAAACAGGCACTATAACTATTAATGGAGAATCAACTCAAGTTGGTTATACTCAGAGAGGTTACCGATTACAAACCACTGTAGAAGGTACGGCTAAAAGAAAAGTTAGTTCTATTAGCATACAAACTAACGGATCTGGATATGCTTCAGACGCTACTCCTTCTGTCACTATTTCTGGAGGAGGGGGCAGTGGTGCCGGAGCTACTACAACAATATCTTCTAACAAAGTTACTACTATTAATATATCAAATGTAGGAAGTAACTATACTACTACTCCTACAGTGGCAATCGCAGCCCCTGCTGCTATAACTTTTAATGGGGCATCCGCAGTTAGTGATGGGTCAGAAACTATAACCCTTTCAGGACATCCTTTTGCTACAGGAGATCAAGCAACTTACAGCGCTGGTGGAGGTACTGCTATTTCTGGAACAGGTGTTAGTGTTGCTTCTGGGGGAGTATTTATTATTAAAATTGACGCTAATACAGTAAAGCTAGCAACTAGTGCGTCAAACGCTAATGCAGGAACAGCTATTGATATAACATCAGGATCTGGAGCTAGCCACACACTAACCGGTATGACGGCTACGGCCACCGTGACACTAACCTCAGAACAATTTAATGCAAACCCGATAATTTATCAAGGTGTTTGGGACGGTACTTTTGTATACTCTTGGACTCAAAACCCGATTTGGATTGTTTATGATATTTTAACAAATAAAACCTATGGACTAGGAATAGACGAAGAAAATATAGATAAATTTATGTTCTATAAAGTTGCCCAATATTGTGATGCCTGTGATTTTACTACAGGAGGTTTTGTTGGAGTAGACGGGTTTGCAGACGGAACCTTTAGGCATAAACCTTTAGGATTATTCTCAACTGTTAGAGAGATACTAGTAGGATTAGATAGAGGTGTTCAAGTAAAAGAACGCAGATTCATGAATGATATTAGTATACAAGAAGATGTTCAGGTAATGGATACTGTTAATAAAATTACTTCAACATTTAGAGGACTATTATATTACGCAGGGGGTAAAATTACATTAAATATTGACATACCAGAAGACACCCCTGTTGCTATATTCAATGACGCAAATATTAAAAGAGATACTTTAAAGTTTTCTGGAACTAAAGAAAGTGACATCATAACAGGAGTAGATGTATCTTACATCGAACCCGCGAACCACTTTAAAAGAGAAGTAGTAAGAATTGATGACCAAGAAGCTTTAAGAGATAGAAATCAAATAGAAAACATTACTACTGTTGATTTAGCAGGAGTTACTCGAAGAAGTCAAGCATCTCGATACGGACAATATTTGATTGCGTCTTCTAAATATTTAAGAAGACAAGTAGAATTTCAATGTGGAGTAGATGCTCTTAATCTAGTAGTCGGAGATGTTATAACTGTTGCTACTAAACAAGGAGGGATTGCTTATGGATTTGGGGGAAAAGTGGCTGCGGATTCTCAAATAACAGGTGGGGGTGTAACAAATGCTAATATTCTTTTAGAACATTTTACTAGTCCTGCTATTACCGCTAGCACTTTTACTAGTAATAATAACCCCCTCGCAGTGAGAGTAATTGGTATGGCATCCGATAGAATTGACTATTATCTAGTAGACAATGTTTCTTTTACTGCAAACTCTACGGGTAATGCAGACTCAGGTATAGATTTATTAGAGATTGAAACTGTAGCAAGATTTAATTATAAAACAAAAGCTTTTGCTAGTGGAAGAGACTTTTTAGCTAACAATGTTCCTAAAAAAGGAGATCTTTGGTCTTTTGGAGAAACAGGGAGTGACCCTGATAATTTTTATACTTCTCAGAATGATAGACTGTTTAAAATTACTTCTATAGCAAGAGGCACAGAAGAGGATGTAACTATTACAGGAGTTGAATATATTTCTAATGTATATGTTGATTCTGACTCTTTAATTGCTTATGTACCTGTTAGGTATGATGATACGGTATCTCCTCTAACACCGCCACCAGCACCCGAACTTAATTTATCTTCTAGACCTAGAGAGTTGGGTGATGGTTCTGTCACAAATGATTTATTAGTTGATGTATTTACTGATCAAACAGGATACCCACTTTTCTTAGAAACTGATTTATCAATCGCTAGCCCTGATTTTAATTTTGTTCCTTACCTAACTTCCAATGCAAATACAGGAACAACAACTTTTACCGCGTCTAATAGCTCTCCTTTAGCTAATGGAGAAGTGTCTATCTTGTCAGGTAAAAATGGTTTTAAAACTAATACAGGAGAAATAAAACTGTTAGTGGACGCAGTAACAAACCCTGATGTAACAGATACCTCTAATGGGAACGTACAATTTAGTATTAAATCTTTAAATCTGGCTTTTGATATTAATCAAATGAAACACGTTTTAGAAGTTAATGATGGAGGAGGAGCTGTTGCTAACGTCTTAAAAGGTTTTGATAGAGTTTCTTTTGATTTAAATCAAAAACTCAATACAGGAACTGGATTATTAGGATTTGTCGATCACGGTACTAGACTTACTCAATATAGTGCTAATATTGTCTCTCACTCTACAACAATGGATGCAGGAACAATAAAAATACAAAACGAACACTCTGGAGAATCAACACTACTTGACCAACTTCCTACTCCTCCTTTCTATGTTTCTATTAATCAATTAGTAGATACTAGGTTTATGGATAATAGGTCTTTATATATTTCTGGTAGTAGTTTCACTGAGATACATAGCAATGTTATTACAGGAAATCTAACTGCTAGTTCAAGTTTTATACAACCTTTAGTAAGAGGTGCACCTTTTAAAGAATCAGTGAGAGTATTTATAGATGGAATAGAAAAAACTACAGGAGACTGGAATTTTACTAGCTCGGCTAATGATTCAATAACTGTTCCCGGCTTAAGCACAGAAGCTACAATTAGAATAGAAGCAGAGCATTATACTGTTCCTGCCGTCGAGCCGGGAGATAATTTACAGTTTCATTCTGGAAATGTTTATTCTATAGTTAACGCTTCTTATTCTACAGATAGCGCTGATTTTAATGCCTCGTTAACAGCTAATAATATGTATAGGGTAACTTTAGGATCTCAATTACGTTCTAATACTAGAGGAACTGTAGCTGTTAATATTAGCCCCGATCCTATAGGAACAACTAATAATGTTTTCGGTAACAGTTTTACTTTTGATTATAACAAAACATTATTCCCAGGCTCGTTCTCTCTCGCTAATAATGCCATCTACTCCGTATTAACTCCAACAACTTTTGATGGTTTTCAAACGCCCGCTGATAGGTTGGTAAGAGCAGTCGATCCCGGACTTTACGTATTGAGGGCACAAAACGTTAACCAAGCAGGTAGAAGAAGTCCTATTGTAACCGAATCTATTTTAATTAATGAAATACCTATTCAAAGAGTAGAAAACTTACTTATCTCAGAATCTTTATATATTGAACAGTCTGTTGGTGCTGTAACAAGGGTAACAGTAGAGTTTGATCATCTCCAAAATCAGAGTGTTACTGACTATGAACTTTCTTATAAGTTAGGGGGCGAAGCTGCAGATTTAACTTCTTTTAATACCGTCAAGCTTCCTTCTACTGGGGTAGACACTGATGGTAAAATGAGATTTACTATTAACAATGTTGATCGTGGACTAACCTCTAGTGTTAATAATATAACAGTACGAGTTACTGCTTTAAATAAAGCAATTAAAGGAGTAACCTTAGAAAAAAGCCAAGCTATTTTAGGTAAACAAGCACCTCCACAAAATATTCAAAACTTTAGTGTTTCTCAATTAGGAGAAAACATTCACTTATTCTGGGCGTATGTTACTAATGCAGACGGTTCGTTGTTTGACCCAGATTTAAGAGATATTGTCATTAAAAGAGCACACGGCACAGTGCAGCCCGATGACTTTGCTTCTGCTTTTGTTAATGCTCCAGAGTTCATTGTAGTTAGTTCTGGGTCAACCAGAAAAGTAGCTGCTATTGACACATTTGGAACGTTTACTTATTTAGCTAAAACTCGTGATACTAGTGGTAACTTAAGTACAGACGTAGTTGGTGTAACTTTTACCTCAGTAAAATTAGCCGAGTTGTTCTTATTACAATCTTATAGTGAAGATAATCCTGGAGGTAACGTCGTATCAGGGGTACCGCTAGATAATCGAACTGAATTTAACTTCCCAAGTTTAGCAAACTCAAATACTGCAGGCTTATCTATATCCGCACAACCTACTTCGTTAGTTGATAATGCTAATGGTACTGCTATAGGATTTTCCGTAATAAGTGGTAGTCCTACTGATATTTTAGCTACAGGAAGTCAATCAATATATCAAACACAAGTAAGAGATATAGGTGCTTTAACGTCTGTTAGTTTAACGGCTAATATACAAGGCACAGCAACCACCTCTACAGACTGGAATACTCTACACCAAGATAAGGCCACAGGAGTTACAGAAGTTAGTAGTGACAACACTATATTGAAAGATACAGGGTTAGGTGGTTCTGAAGGGGTAGGCACAGTTCTTGGTTTTAGTAATACGGTTGCAGCAGCTGTATCTTTTAATGCCCCAAATCAAACTCTAACAAGTGGTGGAGCTTCTGGTAATGTTTTTGCAATTTGGAATGATGGACAGTATTCAACTACGTTTTCAGACGGAGCGGGAGTTAAAACTATTACAGCAATAACACAAGCAGAGCCGGGTATTATAACTGTATCTGCTGACCATTTTTTAGCAACGACTACCCCTGCAACAAGAAGTATTATACATGACGTAGTAGGTATGACACAGCTAAATAGTAGAGAAGTCTATGTAACTAGAAGTACATCAAATACTACTCTTCAATTATTTAATTATACAGCTAAATCTGGTGTTACTATTTCAGCAGTTACTAAAGCAAACCCTGCAGTTGTAACTGCTTCTGGACACGGGCTAAGTGATGGAGATAAAGTAATTATTCAAGGCGTAGTAGGTATGACGGAACTAAACGGCCTTGTTTTTACTGTCGCTAATAAAACTACAAATACTTTTGAGCTTTCGGGAACAAATAGTAGTGCTTTCACTACTTATTCTTCTGGTGGAGTACTTCATGAAGCGATTAATACTTCAGCAGGTCACTCAGCCTACTCTAGTAGCGGAGTTGTAGATTTAGGGGATTATTCTAATGCTAATTCATATGCTCTAATTGCTAGTGTAATTGACGCAGATGAGATTAAATTAGGAAAAGTATATCATGCTAACGGGGCATCAACAGGAGCTAATGCATTTGCTAACTTGACAACCGTTGCGAGTTCATATAAACTAGTAGATCTAAACCAGTTTTCAGATTCTTCCTCTGCAGCAACTACGTTCTTAGGAGATTCTAGTGCTTTATCAAGAGTTACACAAATTAGAACTTCTGAGTCTGATCCATTTTTTGCTAATGGTAATGTAAATATTAGTACGTTTTCTGGAACTTCTGATGATAGATTCACTACTTTTAGTACTGGGTCAAGATTGGCTAGATTTTTCCAAATCAGAGAAATTATAACAAACGCAAAACCGACTGAAACTAATTTTACGTTAGATACTTTTGAGTATACAGTAGACAAACCAACTCAAGAGTTTAGGGCTAGAGTTACTTTTGCAGGAACTAGTGATACTGGGGGGAACACGGCGGTAGACTATTCCTCTGCTGGGTTTATTGAACCCCCATTCATTACTATGACACCTGTAGGATCAATAGGAAAAATTGCAACAGTTATAGGCTCAACAAATACAGGAGCAAATATTAATGTCGTTAACTCATCTGATCAAGCACCTTCTACAGGTGTAGTATTAGATTTTGTGGCACAAGGAATTTAAAGGAGATTAAAAAATGGCTACAGGCACATCAAATACGTTTGTTTTAACGACTGCATCAACAGCGTTATCAACTTCGAGAACTCATATAAATGGAAGTTTGCAATCACTAGCTCAGAACTTCTATTCATCGGTGCCTCCTGCGGCATCTAACTTTACGGATGACGGATCTGCCGCAGTTGCTTTTACAGATTCTAGGACATACGGTCTGTTATACTATGATGCAGGTAGAAAAGCACTTTACATTAATAGTGATACGGCAGATAAAAAAGGCGCTGAAGGACCCGGAGGTAACTTTACTAGGGTTGGAATAGGTTCTAGATACGAAGATAATATTGTTGGGGCAACAGCAAACATTGGTTCATATCAAATTGGAGAGTTAGTAGCTGTTTTTGGATCAACAGCTGCATCATCAACTCCTTCAAATATTAGGCTAATGATAAAAGGAGCGAACTCAGCTTCTAACTTCACTGATGTGGGTATACCCCCAACAAACGGAGTTACTTCGACAATGTTAGTGGACAACGCCGTTACAACAGCAAAAGTAACAGATAGAAATATTAGTAATGTAAAGATCACTGCAGCCTCTATAACAATACATGAGTTAGATAATTTTGTAGAAACAGCTTTAACACCTACTGGAGTTATTTCTGGGTATGGGGGAAGTTCTGCACCTTCTGGATATTTGTTATGTGATGGGGCGGCTATTTCTCGCACAGGAGTTAACGCTAACTTATTTGGGGTAGTAAGTACAGCTTTTGGGACAGGAAACGGTAATAATACATTTAACGTTCCTGATTTAAGAGATAGGATATTACTAGGTAAAGGATCTAATAACAGTACTTTGGGTGCCCAAACACCTCAAATGCCTGGTAGTGCTACTAAGCCTTCAGAGTCTACTACAATTGCTGCGCACTCTTTGACTACAGCAACCTTTGCTACTTCAGCAAAAGACTCTTCACAAGCAACAGCAGTTACTGCAGTTGCTGCACACGCTGCTATTACACCTAACATGATATTCCCTACATCTGTAGTGAATTTTATTATAAAACTTTAAGGAGAGAATAATGGAGATTATTAAATTTAATGCCTTTGACATAGAAGGCAAATTAGTGTATGCTAATTATAGAAAATTTGAACGAGGGGAAAAAGGGGAACAGATAGAAAGAAGTTTTCCTTTTGATAAATTTATTGAATTAGAACCAAAATTAGGAGAAATACTAGCCGGTTCTTGTTATTCAGTTTATTTAGAAGAATCTCCCTCTATGAGCGTTTATGAAAAGAAATTTTTAGATGACACGCCTAACGCAGAATTAACAGAAGAAGAGATTACATATTTTAAAGACTTAACTAAAAGAGCTTGTATAGATGAAGAATGGGATGATTTATTAAAACCACCCTCTGTAGATGAACAAGTAGAAGACTTTATTAAAGAGTTTTTTGAAGACGGGGAAGACGAAGGTGTCGAACAAAAAGATTACCTAGAAGAATTTTTCAAGGAGTTAGAAGTAGAAGACTCCGATAATTAGGAGAACCTCATATGGTTACAAAAATTAGTAGTACCGTTATCGGGGCTAATGCTTTAGGAACAGCAGGTATTGGCAGTAATGTCATAATAGCTAGGCACCTAGCTAATAATGCTGTTCAGAGTAGGCACCTTGGTGCGGGCGCAAACGCGTCTCAAGTTTCAGAAAACGTAGTAGCGTTACAAGCTAACTTATCAGCAAATATAGACGTAGTACAAGATAACGTAGCTGCTATTCTTGACGCAACCACTGATTTAAATATTGGCAGTGGTAAATACTTTTTTGACAAATCTGCAGACTCATTTAGTATAGCTAACACTAACCCTGCGGCTTCTTCTTTAACTTTAGGGACTCCTGCTAACGTTATCATTAACTACGGTACACAAAACAATGGCGGCAATGTCATAATTGGACACGGTGATATTGGTACTAATACTCCACACAGATTAGATGTAAGGGGGACTGCTAATACTGGCGCTCTTACTGCAACTTCTTTTATAGTTCCTAACGATGGGGATATTGGCTCTACCGGAGCCACTGATGCTATTCAAATTGCAGCTGATGGTGTAGTTACATTTAAAGACGATATTAAAATTAAAGATGGAGGCACCATAGGAACTGCTACCGATGCCGCTGCTATTACGATAGCTGCTGCTGGAGCAGTTACTTTTAGTGATAGAAGCGTTCATAGCGCAGGCATTACTGTTGCTGATGGAGGTCAAATTGGTAGTGCGACGACAGCAGCTGCTTTAACAATAGCGGGAGACGGAGCTGTTACTGTAGCTGACGATTTAACTATTACAGGTAATTTAACGGTTAGTGGTGATACTGTTAGCCAAGATGTTACAAACTTAACTGTCGAAGATAGAATTATACTTGCGGCTAAAAACGCAAGCGGAAGTCCTAGTTTAGATACAGGACTTATGGTAAGTCGCGGAGCAGAAGGAAATGTCTTTATTGGTTATGATGAATCAGTAAATAAAGTTGTAGTAGCCCACACTAGAGACCCCCATACTAATACCGCTATAAGTGCAACAAGTGCTGCAAACTTAAATGCTCGACATGTAACTGCGGAATCTCTTGTGCTCTCAGGAGACGCAGGAGTAATAGTTCCTGATGATGGCAACCTTGGATCAGCCAGTGCCACAGATGCTATGCAAGTTAGTAGCGGTGGTATTGTTACTTTTAAAGATGACATCAAAATTAAAGATACAGGCACTATTGGGACAGCTACTACTGCTGCAGCGATAACTCTAGCAGCAGATGGAGGAGCTACTTTTGCAGCTGGTCTATCTGTCACAGGCGCTTCAACAGTAACAGGACGATCAGTAGTAGGAACAGGGTTAGGCATAGTAGGTAACACAGCTCCTGTGGCATCTACCTTTAGTATTGGTCAGCCAGCTAATGCAGTAATTAGAACACACGATGCTACTGGAGCAGCAAATATAATTATTGGTGACGCTACAGCCACTTCTGAATATAATTTAGATGTTAGAGGTACAGCTAATGTTGGAGTAATTTTAACTCGAGGAGTTGACCCTCTAGCTAATGATCACGCAACCTTTGTTAGGCTAAATGCAAACTTAAACGTGGTGCAAGATAACGTAGCAACTGCGTCAGGTAGTACTCTCGCACCTCAACACAATGTGATTACTACAGTATCTGGAGCAAATGCTTATGGAATAGGAGCTTCAGTAACCGCTATTGATAGAATAGAAGTTGTACTAAGTGGAGTAAGACAGACTAGGCAGTTTGGAGGATCAGATAATGATTTTGTAATTCCTAGTGCTGGAGTAGTACAATTCGTAGAACCTGCGGCTAATATTCCTGCAGGGCTAAGATTAATGATTAGACGATGGGCGTAATGTGAAAAAAATAAGACAATTGACTACCGAGTTAACATTTAGATGTAACGCAAAATGCCCGGCTTGTCATAGAATAAAACCTCTTAGGGTAAATTTAAATGACCCTAAATATACTATTACATTAGATAATTTCCAAAAACTATTTTATCCCGAATTGCTCAAAAATTTAGAGTGGTTGGTCTTCAATGGTAATTTTGGAGACTCTGTTATGAATAAACAGTTTAGAGAAATTATAAGTTATGTTAAAGAACATGACACGAAATTGTTAATACATACTAATGGAGGAATTCATGACCACGATTATTGGACAGACGTAGGTAATATTTTAGATAAACTAGATATAATAAATTTTGATTTAGATGGGTTAGAAGATACACACTCTAGGTATAGAATTAATACTGACTTTAACAAAGTTCTTAATAACGCCAAGTCTGTTATTGATACTAATAGAGCAAGCGTGCACTGGAAATATATCGTATTTGATTATAACCAACATCAAATAGAAAAAGCCAAACAACTAGCAATAGATTATGGTTTTTCTACTTTTAGTACGGTTACTACAAATAGAGACTTTCACCCACCGAAAGATGGAATTTATAGACACGTTAAAAGAAAAAAAGACTTATCAAAAATTCCTAAAAAGATTATTTGTTCGTGGGATGATTGGGGAAAATGGTACATTTCTCCAGAAGGATTAGTTTTTAGGTGTTGTTGGACGGGAGGTCATTATTATGATAAAGATAATTCTAGGTTTTATTATATGAAAGATCATGAAAAATTATTTAGTGGACTAGAAGTTCCCCTAGAAAAAATTTTAAATTATGATTATTGGAACAAATTACAACAATTTTTACAAGGGTATGATAGAAGTTTTAGTTTATGTAAATCACAATGTGGAAAAATAGTCAGTAGTAGAGAAAAAACCGAAGAAGACTTAGAGACAGGAGAAATTACTCTTTTTAATGCGTCAAATCAAATTGACAATTAAATAAATAGGTTTAGCCCTGCTAATCAAGTAGGTAATTAAAATAAGATTGGCTATTTAAAAATCTTTACTCTATAATGATATTATAGAATAAACAAGGAGCATCTTATGGAATATAAGGGTATTGAAATAGGTGATTGGAAATATGAAGGTCCAAAAAGTTTTGTCATCAAGTTGATGGACAAGTTTGGCACCCCTTCTTATGTAGAGAAAAATCCCGAAACAAATGAAGGATATGCGGTTGTATTTAAAAATATTGACGGTTTTGATTTTGTTCGTATCGTTGATTCAAACACAAATAAACTGCACCCGTATCCCGCAAAAATTTATGTAGAAGGCGGTTTATATTTTAAAGTTCCGCATGAAATGGTTGGGGCTTTAAAAACTGCTTCTCCTACAATTATGATTGATGAGTTAAATGGGTGGGTTATAGGTAAGTGCGCGAGTCTATCAATAGCTGCTGCGACGTTACAATTTGTAATTAATGCTGTAAACGGTGACGCACCTGCTACTAGAGAAGAATACGATAGAAGATTAAAAAGAATTATAGATGATGGAGTTTTAGATCCTGAAATTAGTTGGTGGGAAGATAATTTAAAAGAAATGGGTAATGGAATGAAAACATTTGAACAGGAAAACTTAACAACAACAAAAGACGGACATACAGATGTTGCTTCTGCGAATAGAGCTTGTAGACAAATTACAGAAAATGTAGCTGATATATATAATGCTTTACCTGCTGATGGAGAAGCATCATTACCTAGTTGGTGGACTAATAAGTTAGCAGTTAGTAATGCTTACTTAGATTCGTTAAGAGATTATTTGGTACATAGTAGTGAAAGAGAAGAATCTTTATCTATTAAAGAATGTACCGTGGAGATTAAATTAGACGATGCCGTTACAAAAAGGTAAAAGTAAGAAAGTAATTTCTGCAAACATAAAAGAATTAACTAAAAAGAAGGGTGTAGGTAAATCTAGAAAAAAAGCTATTTCTACACTTGCAAAAAGGCGTGGAATCTCTTCAAATAAAGCTAAGAGATTACAAGCCGTCGCGATCGCTCTAGGGAAATCCCGAAGATCGAGTAAACGTAAATAAATTTTAAAAGGAGAATAGACTAATGGCAAATAAAGCTATTCATAAAGTAAGCCCTGAGTTAACAGATAATGCTCAGTTTAAAAGCGTTGAAGAGATTCCCACATCAATTTTGGGATCGGGAGATACTATTCTAGTTTATCCTGGCTCTTATGCTGACCCACGCACGGCTAACGTTGCGGATGTATCAATTGTTGGTGTTGGTGATAGAGATGATGTTGTCTTCGCTGGATTTTCAGTCCCTGACGCGACATCTCAAGGAGCAAACGTTGTTATTAAAAACGTAACGATTAATGCTGCTGGACTAATTGTTGGTAATACAGATGTTACAGTTAAAGTATTTGATTCCGTGATTAACGGAACTGATGGTAATGCTAGGAGTGCTGCTCTTGCTCTTGCAAACGGTGCAGTTACTGCTGGTGTCACAGACGCTAACGCTGCGGGTGCTGCGGGTGTAAACATGAACGCCGCAATCACTCTTGATCATTGTGAACTGGGAACCACAGTAGGCCCAGGATATGGTATTGTTCAACACTGTTCCGGTGTTGTAACGATGAGATATTGCACGATTGCTAGTGATTCAGGTGCGCTATCCAATGGTAATATGACTATTGAGCATTGCACATTTACAGGTGCTAACAGCTATGCAACTTCAATTGCTGCTGGACTCGCACCAACAATCACAGTTCGTGGCTCTCATGCTGCTGCCGCTAACGCGGGTAACCACACTGAGACCATTATAGCTGCAATTTCGTAGTAGGACTTAATGGGGTGATTATATTTGAGAGAGAGCTTGTATTAGTTCAAGTTCTTTACTGGCTCCCAGACTATAATAATATATTGCAAGAATTCGTCTGGCAGACTTCAGATATTTCCCCCCATTTTTCCAGAGTTCATAAGTTTTTAAACTTCTGGCATGATAATATTGATGCTATAATACAAGAAGTTAATATTGCAAATACGAGTGGAAATTCGTATAATATTTCAAAAGGAGAAATTTACAATGGCTAGAAAAGTAATTGGATTTGACGTTACTGGCACACCAGAGAACTACAAAAATGCGGGGTCTGTTGATAAGACCGCGATGGGTGGTTCCTCTTCAAAAGGTAATTATAACCAGCCAGGTGCCGTCGGTAAAAATGCCATGATGAAAGCTGCTAAAGGGTATATTGATGCCAATGGCTCAATGGGCGAAAACGCTCCCTCTGCAGAAAATGGTGGCGCCCCCGTTAAAGGACGCGGATATAACAAATAAGGAGATCTAATATGGTTGCTAAACCTGGAGGTCTTGGTAATAATGAAATCGTCCAGATCGGTAGTAACCGATATGGAGACATTGCACCAGACGTTAAAAGAGTTGAAAAAGTTAAGGCTAGATATTTAGCTGGAGACAGTATTTTATCTAATCTTAAAGCTGTTTATAATGGTGAAGGTGTTAGAGCAGGTGAAACTCCTAGAAGAACCCTTGATTATGGAGTACCTTCTAAAGATAAAAACCCTTAAATGACATATCTCACACCGTCTTTTTTACGAGAATCTCGTCATGCAAAAGTAACCAAAAAAGGAAGATATTTGCGTGATGGTGGGTACAAAAAAAGAACAACAAAATCACCAAAAGTAAAAGTATTTAAAAAAGGAAGATTTATTCCCAAAGAATATTCATTCTAAAACAAAAGCCCTCAATCTTCTTGAGGGCTTTTTTCTATCATATTTATCAACCATTTATTGTGTGGTTCACAAACATACACATCTGCTTTACTAGTTTTTAAAACTTTATTATATATTACAGCCCTAGTTTCTATGTCTACGCTTAGAAATACTAAATCTTCGTGTTCTAGTTTAGAATACTCAAAATCATTTCCATCCATATGTAATATAGTAATCTTATTTTCAACATTAGCGGCTTTAATTAAAAGGTTACCAACTTTTACACATCTTTCATCGTAATCTAACCCAATGAGGTTGATATATGGATACTGTTTGTGTATATCAAATAAGCTATAAGGATATAGCCCTGACCCTACTAATACTAAAGTTTTACATTCTTTAAACTTATATCTTTTCTTTTTTGTTTTTAAAGTTCTTGCTATCCAAGCATCTTTCTCACACAACTTAAACCCAAGACTAAAATCATTTTGTTCTTTAAAATATTGTATCCAAGTCCACTCATTATTTTCAATACCTTTTTGCCAATTAATTTTTTCGTCTTTTAATTTTTTAATTGTATTCGAGGAGAATTTTAGCTGTTTTTCTTGTGCCATCTAAATCAAACTCACAATTCTTTGGAAACTCGTCATACTCATTTAGTATCTCTCTTATGTATTTAGAAATATTTTTTAAATCTCTTACAGAACACACTTTAAATAGATCATAAGGTTTCATAACATAACTACGGACAAATTGTTCAACTTTTCCACCATCTTCTCTTGGAATAATAATACTAGGGGTTCCACTAGATATTATTTCCATTGTGCTGTTATAACCCCCATAAGTAATAAACATAGTAGAGGACTCTACTAATTTAGATAAATTAGGAATATAGTCTACAGCTAATATATTACTTTTTTTACGAATTCCTATTTTGTTTTTTAGTTTTTTATTTGCCATAAGAACTATAAAATCTAATTCTGGAAAATCTTTTGCGGCTCTTAGTATATTAGAAAATATTGACAAACTTTCTTCTTTATTAAGCCCTACGCTCACATAAACTTTATTATTTAATCTTTTATGTTTTTCTTGTTTGGGGTTAGTAACATACCCTGTATATTCTATTTTTGACTCTATTTCTTTATATAATAAAGCTGGATCATAAAAAGATAAAGAATCAGGTAATAGAGGTAATATTTTTGGGTCACCGTGAATTAATATTTTATCTAGGTAATGTTTAACAACTAGATTCTGCGTTTTTGCTACCCAGTCTTTTAACCCTTGTTCGTGTGGTTCGTCCCAAGGAAAATCCCTAATACTGCTTATGATTTTTATGTTCTTTGCTTTTGCAGCTTCAAAAAAAGAAAATAATTCAAACGCCCACTGATGTCTGCAAAAAGGAAATCCTTCAGACACTATTACACTAATATTATTATTATTTAAAAAATCTTTCCACCTAGCTATTCTTTTTATAACTAAAGGTTCTTTCATTAAAGCCTTAAAAATATTTGGCTCTGTGTGGTCATAGTCCTCGTCTTTGACTAGTGTATATTCTTTCTTAATACCTTTAATTTCTAAAGGTGGTTTAAATAAATGATTGACAATACAACAGTCTGTAAATTTTGCTGTCTCTTCCGCAATATGCTTTATCCGCATACTGTGGCCTAAACCGCTGTAGTATTGAGTTAAAAAACATATCATTCACAAACTCTATTTCTTAAATCAGTAGTGCTGAACCTGTGGTCTCTTTTATTGAAGTATAAATCTATATCTCTTTTACGACAAATATCCTTACCAGTAAAGTCTTTGTCTCTATACTCTTCTCCTAAAATACGAATATTAATTGGGTACATTTCTAATATATCTTCTAAATCTTTTTCTGATCCATAAGGTATAATTTCATCAACATAACCTATTGCTTTAAGTTGTGTATATCTTTCAACAATTGTTTGTATTGGAGAGTTTTTATCTTTACGATCATGGCTAGGGTCTACTTGAAGTCCTACCATTAAATAGTCACATTTTTCTTTTGCTTCTCTTAACATTATTACATGACCTGCATGTAGTAAATCAAAAGCACTACAAGTAAACCCTACGATCATTCGCTAACAAATTCCTTAATCATTGGAAATATTGGTTCTATAGCATCAGCACAAGCGCGAGCTATTTCCATGTGTTCTTTTTGAGTACCGTATCCACTACGAAGCTCTATGTAGTGAACCCATGATCGAAGAGTACCATTCATATAAAGTCTACTTTCTATATTGCCTTCTGGTAGTACTGCCCTAGCTTGTTCTTTGGCTATACCATTCTTAATTGCCCATTTGTATGCCTCAAGAGATTCCTGCATTACTTGACTCTGTCGCAGTTCCCAGTTCGCCTGTAGACTAGCATCTTCCGTTTCGATACTGTTCTGACGATTCTTAGTGTCCTGTAGCCTCGCCTCTCTTGTAGTGAACTTTAAATCTTTAGTTGGATCAGCATATCGTTGACTAAATTCTTGAAATGAAAAAGAGCGGTGTCTTAAAATTTGTCTAGCTATGTCTCTAGTAGTTTCAATTTCCAAACAAACACTAGCCATTTCTAAAGGTGACCAATGCCCGTGCTTAATTAAATAGCGAATTAATTTTTCGCTTGTTTCTTTATTATTTTGATTATCTGGGTTAGACACCCTTGCACAATATGCTACAATGTCTTGCACAGAGTCAAGCCCAATAAACGCTTGATCAGGCGTTTGTGAGTAGGATACTAATTTTACATTCATATTTTTAACCATTTCTTTAATCTTTGATTTAAATCTCTTGTTTCTCGAACCATATAAGTTATAGCGAATAAAGCTACGTTACCTAGTAGTATAACAAACAATTGTGATAAGGTAAACCTATCAATAAAAAATAAATAAATTTCTAATAATAAAAACTCTATATTTATTTTAAATAACCAAAATACAGGGTCTTTTAGTTTATTTAGTACCACTACTACCAAACCCTCCTCTATTAATAATTAATTCTTCTGTGTCATCTTCATTGAGAGAGACAGTTTCTCTTTTTGGTCTTTTTGCTAAACCTCGTTTTTTTACTTTTTCTTCTTGTACCCACGGGTGTGCGTTAGAGAGTATTACTGTTTGTTCTATTGCGTCTACATACTCAAAAGATACTTGAGGCACAGGTCTAAAGCATGCCTGTGCTATACGATCTCCTGGAAATATAGTAAAAACTCTGTCACCCGAATTATAGAGTATGATTTTTACTTCATTTCTATAAGCAAAGTCTACTGTTCCCGGACTATTAACTATCATTATACCATTTTTGTGGGCTAACCCACTTCTAGGTCTAATTTGTATTTCCCAAAAAGGATTATCTATTTGAAAGTATAATCCTGTTCCTACAGTTTCTCTATTATTAGGTTCTAATACTATTTCATCAGGCTCACAAGATCTTAAATCATATCCTGCGTCAAAAGGGTATTGTTGTTGTAAATTCCAAGTAATACCTAATTTTTCTTCGAGTTGTTTAGCGAGTTCGCTTTTTTCTATTTTTACATTAAGATGTTGAGACACCTTGTAACTCCTCCCACGCTTCTTGTCCGTGTTTACCTGCTGTTATTGCTAATTCATTATGTTTCTTTAGAGTAATGAGTTTTTCATTTCGTAATAAAATTTCTTTACTGTCATTCAAATTTTTTAAAAATTTTGCTTTTGCGGGTTTAATGGGTAAAGATTCTATTAAGTTATCGAGAGTTTTATATTCTCTTGCCAATGTTTGAGCGCGTTTTGGCCCAATACCTTCTACCCCTAAAATATTATCACTTTTATCTCCTTCAAGTATTCTTGATAACATATATTCTTCTGGAGTTACTTGATAGTCTTCGATAAGAGTATCTATAGTTATTTCTTTCCTAGAAAACATATTAAATATAGAAACTTCATTATTAATTAATTGAAACAAGTCTCTATCACTTGAAACTAACCATGTGTGTTCATAGGAAGGAGAAATATTATTACATAAATATGCGATAATATCGTCAGCTTCTATGCCTCTAAATTTGTAATTTTCAAATGGAATTAAATCAGGTATGACATTTAAACAAGAGAAAAATTTATCAAATTTTTCCACAGTTTCTGGGTCGGTTGGTTTTTTTCTGTTTGCTTTATATGTAGTAAGAAGTTCATTTCTATAGTAACTTCTTCCAAAATCAAAACAAACTATTGTTCGTTTAGCTTGATAGCTTTTAGATAAACTTTCAATAGTTCTTATAAAGTCCTCTGTAAAGTTATCTACATTTTTTCTTTGTAACCACCTAAATGCTAAATTATTAGCATCTATTAGTAATAGGTTAGTGGCTGCAGCAGAAGCGTTTTCTACCTCTGCCAAATCGTTCCACGCTTTGGTATTCATAATATTTCCTTTCTGTATTTATATATTATAGCAATATATAAACATAGAGTCAAATAATATTATTCTTATGTTGCTTTTCTACTCAAATCTAAAGTCACGCAGTGGAAACCACCACTGATAATTCTGTCATGTCTTAGTTCTAAGGGAATGACCTCAATTTTATGTTTCTTAAGTTTTTGTATTAACTTTTTTTGTTTCTTATCTACTATTGCAAGATTAGGATTTACACTTAGAAGATTTAATCCAATCCACGCACTTGCTCCCCAAGGAAGCTCTGTCTTATTACTAGCACTATAACACTCATCGATCCATATCTTGTCCCATGATTTAAATAACTTCGGCTCATTTTCCTGAGTTACTCGACTAGCATTATATAAAACTAAACCTTCTCTCAAAGGAATAATTGTACTATCTAGATGTGCATATGAATATAAATCATGTAAAATATGTACTTTTTTGTCCATAAGAATATCTTGTAACCATTGACCTCCCAGCTCGTTTCCTGTATTGCTTACTTGATAAAGAATATCATTATTTATCCTCATACAATTAGCAGCTTCAAACATGGGTTCTTTATTTAAAAGAGTCGGTTTTCTATCTATATCATCAGTTTGATAATTTTCTTCTTTATAGCTTGGGGTTGGGGCTTTAACCCATTTATAGCCGTCTTTCCATTTTTTAGTAAAAATATCTTTATATGCTTGAGTTTCATTTTTTCTATCAATTAACGGAGATGGGGTTTCTATTATAGTATTTCCAACAATTAAAGTTAAGTCTCTAGGGCAGTGGTAATGGTACTCTGGTTTCTTCGTTGAATCTGGCCTATGAACTTTTACTCCTAAACTTTTTAGAGTATTACTTAGTGCATCTAAGTCTTCTTCTTGTTCCTCTACTAACCATGCTGGAAAAAGACCTGAAGATGTTAATATTTCTTTTTCAGTATATGTTGGGTACATACAACTCATTAAACTTTTATTAGGTTTAGGTATTTTACTCCCTATCGCTGATCCTACTATAACTTCTTCTAATTGATCCCACTCATTATTGCAAGTCATTGTATGCCCACTCTGCAAATTTTAAATTTTCTTCTATATTTAAATGATTTGTTGATTTGTTTCCTTTTAAATGCTCTTTTTCAAAATCATAAGGGCCGTTGTTTCTCCACCCAGATAATTGGTCTAACCCATAAAACTCTTCTTTTTTATATATTTTTACATCTTTATGATATTCTGGATAAATATTTCTATAAAGTCTATAGGTACACTCTATTTTAGATATCATATGTTGAAGACACCAAGACTGATATTGTGCTTGTAACCTGTGAGAATGTTGCATTAAATGGTTTTTAATTTGTTTTATGTGATAGTTTCTAATATGACTAATAACGTTTCCTGAATGTATAGTAGGTTTCTTAGAAAAAGGAGAATAACTAACTTCATCTATTTTAAAATTAAAATCTTCTACCGATGCTTTATTTCCAGAATCATCATCATCAAGCTCAAATCTATCACTACCCGCTAATACAATTATAATTATTTTAGGATTATATTTTAAAACGTGTTCTATTTGATAGCAAGTAAAATAATTACTTGCACCACATGCAGACATATTTAGTAAAGGCAAGTTAAGCTTATCAGCTAGTATTTTTGGCCATGTACCCTCCTCAGTACCGTAGCTAAAACTATTACCACATATTGCTAACATATATATTTGTCCCTAATTAATTCTGAGATACATACCCTATTAGCTTCGTTTCCTCTGTTATATTCTGCCCACTCATCTCCACCTATACCAAATAGTACACAATCTGTAGGTTCTAGGTTATTTTCTCTGCAAACTTTATAATATGCTTTACCATACTTATCCCAGTTATAATCTGGAGAAAATTTATCCATATACTCTATTCCTATTCCCAAACTCATACTATTTACCATGTTTACAGAATTTAAGATATCAATTGAATCATCTGTGTCTTCTTTTTCAAACCTAATACCAAGACGCAAATTTTCAGCACCATAAAATGCTTTTGATAAAGAAAAAGTTATCATATCAATACATTTATGAGATAGATCAACATTAATATTTTTTGTGCAAGGGAGATAAGCGAAATCTAAAAGAACAGGAAGGTTCATAGCGTCACAGGTAGTAAGGATACCAGATAAAGTTGGGTGTTGTTTTCCGTAATCACTGAAAGGTACAGACATTATTATGGCATCATTCTCTGTAATTTCAGTATCGTTTAAATAGCCCCAGTTTATATTTTTTTTAAAACACGCACTATGATACATAAACTCACCCCTAAAGAATAAAAATCTTTTATTTCTATGTCTCCAGTGAAAGGTATCAAAAGCATGTGCAGTACCGTTACAGGTTTTTACGTTTTTAAATAAGTGTAAATTTTTTAAGTTATTATTTTTACTGGCAACAACCCATTTTTTGAATGTTCCGATAAATTTTTCTTTTATATTTTTATCATAAAGATTATCTACTATATCAAAAGTGTATAACCATTCTATTATTTCTAAGTCTGGTATCGCTTTTGCCCCTCTTAAATCCATCAGTAAAATCCCGAAACTTGTAGAGTAACCTTATTACGCAGTCCTGCGTTTGATGATAGGTGTAACACTTGATTATTAAATACATACCCTGTGTTCTTTTTCCAATGAGTAATAACTTCGTCATCAAACTGCAAAAATTGTCCATTTTCCCAATCAGTTAAAAACATATTAGCTCTGACTTTTTCTTCTTTTCTGTTTGGAAATTTTTTAGTAATTTGATAAAACATATCTCTGTGCCACGGAATTATGTTACCTGGTTTTTGTAAAATTGCTGATACAGTTGCCACTTCCATATTTAATTGTTCTTCGAGTTCTTTAAAATCCACGTCCTCTTTTGTAAAAAACTTTTGATAAATAGTGGTGTTTTCTAAACACAAAGTATCAGGAAACCCTTCATCGTGTAAATCTGCTTGTTCTGATTTTTGGTGTTGTATGCACGAACAACGATAGTTTTCCCAATCTACGGATAAATAGGGAGCAGTGTCAATATTAATTTTTTTAAAGTCAAATATTTTCATTTGTTAATCCTAATAAATAATTTTCCACACTTTTTATTCTGGTTTCAAAGTGTTTATGGTTATGCTCTAATATGTGTTTAATTTTAGTATTAAACTCTTGTAGATCATCTAAACTTTTATTACACAGTTTTTCTACTTCTATCATTATTTTTATAAATCTTTTGTCAAGATCGTCTTCTGTATCATAGCTTTCATCAATAAAGGGATGAAACGTTTTATACCCAATTTTTTGTAATGCTTTTAATGTATTTAGTTGCCCCACTACTATAAAGGGTTTTTTCCACCGCATAGGTCGTAAAGATTTTTCCGTGATATATAATTTTCCTGCAAAAAAAGACTTATAGTACGCTTCTAAAACCAAAGAAAAATAAGAATTGTTTTCTATTGATTCATTAAGTAGTTTTGTTTCTTTTATTCTAGTATCTGAGTTGTCTAATAACTTACGAAACATAGAGGGTATGGGTTTGTCTGTAACATACCTAATTTTTTCAACAGGTTGATGAGAATAGTCTGCATATCTTAATAAATTTCTTTTTTCTAAAGCATTTAACGTAGCTTGTCTAAAATCATAATTTGAATTTGCACTATGATTAAGAATACAAAATTTTTTCTCCTTTGGCAAATTATTAATTTTGTAATCAGAAAACATAGAAAGGTAGGCAATCAGGTTTACTTCATTAGTTCCTACTACTATTTTTACTTCTTTATCCTCCCAAAAAGGGTTGTTTACTATAAATACTAATTTTTCTTTAGGAACTCCATTACTTATGAGTATGTTTTTTATATTATAAAAAGATCCCTCAGTTATCGGCTCCCCATCTAAACAAATAAGAACATGACTTATTTTTTCAGAATCTTCATAATGAAAAAAAGGTTTTCTTGGGCCAAGCCCTGTGTCAGCAAAGTAACAAAAATAATCAACTGCTTCATTAGTGTAAAATTTTATCGGGTATATTGCTCTGTCGCATAAACCAAGATTTTCTTTTTTTACGAATTCTACTCGGTCTTCTTTCCACATTTTTACTAATACAGCAGGGATTGTAAAAAATCCATGTACTCTCTCATTAAAACTACTAATTTTATACCAATTATTAAAATAAATAGAATCGTTTAAGTTAGGTAAAGGACCTTTATCATCAAAATTATCAAAGGCGACTTTTAATTTCTGTAATCCACTCATTTAATAATCCCATTTTAAACTTACAATCAAACACATTACACTCTATGTAATGTTCTATTTCTACATCATCGTCCCAGCACACATAATCTTTAGACCTATTCCATCTATAAATAACTAAAGGTTTTTTCTTCATAACTTCTGCTTCTCTTTGTGCTTGTCGCCAAAAATTTAATAAATCAGAAGATGTTGCTGTGAGTAACCCATTCCAGTTAACTTCTTTATAATGCTTACATTCAATACAATAAGGCCACGCAGCAGTATCGTGAGGTGTCCAAAGATCTCCCTTAAGATACTCTAACGATCCGCTGAGTGGCATACGTTTAAATTCTATATCTAATTCTTTAGTTAAGTAATCTCTTATTTTAGCTTCATAAGCAGAACCTTTAATTTTACTTTTGCTTGACAAATAATTTCTTCTTTCTTATATGACTCCCTGCTCTTTGAGCTGGTCTTTAGCTAATATGTAAGCTTTTACAATATCACTTCTTACAATATCATCACTAGAGAATTCTATTTTAGCAAATTGTGGCAAATGGTTCAAGATTTTTATGAATTTTTTTAACCCTTGCTTTTCAGTATCTCTTACAAAGTCTGTTTGATAAAAATCACCACAAAATAAAATTTTACAGTCTCTACCTATTCTAGTAATAACAGAGTCTAGTTCATGGAAGTTAAGGTTTTGGCACTCATCAATAATAATTATTGAATTATCAAAAGTTACTCCTCTAATAAAAGAGGTAGGTAAAAATTCGACGGCTCCTTGAGTTTTTAATTTGTCATAAGCGTCTTTACACTCAAAAAGTTCCGCTGAAATTGACATATAAGGATCTTCATAGACTTCTATTTTTTCTGTTTTATCCCCAGGTAAATATCCTATATCTCTGGTAGGTACAACACTTCTTATGATATAAAGTTTATTATAGTGCCTATTATTCTTTTCCAATATTTCTTCTAGAGCAAGATACATAGAGATAAATGTTTTTCCGGTTCCCGCACTCCCATGTAATATTAGACTTTTATTGTCTTTTTTATATGCTTCAAAAGCAAATTTTTGACTCGTTGTTAGCGGAGTTACTGTTATTAAATCATCTAATTTAATCCAGCGTGTTCCATTGTTGCCATTTTTACTCACTTTTATGTGATTCTCCTTTAAGCGGCTTTTGAGTAGGCGTCATCCCAAGAACCTGTTAATCCTGCTACTTCGTATTCAGTTACTCTATTTTCAAAGAAGTTTGTGTGGTCAGCGCCATTCAAAATCCACTCTAACCAAGGTAAAGGATTTTCTTTAACTTTAAAGTTAGGCTTTAATCCTAACTGTAGCAGTCTTCTATCTGTGATATATCTAATGTATTTTTTCACTTCGGTAGCTTCTAGTCCTTCTATTTCTCCCATAGAATAGGCTAAGTCAATAAATTTATCTTCTAGTTCTACCGCAACTCTTGACATTTCATAGATTTCGCTTTTAAATTTGTCACCAACTATTCTAGGGTGTTCGATACAGTATTGCCTAAATACCTTGGATACACCCTCTACGTGTATAGATTCATCTCTTATTGACCATTCTACTACTTTTCCCATGCCTTTCATCTTTCCAGCTCTTTGAAAATTAAGTAACATAACAAAAGACGCAAACAAAGCAACACCTTCGTTAAATACAGATTTTGCTAATGCTAACCCAAGCCCTCTTTGTGAGCCAATATGTGAATCCATCATAAAATCTATCTTCTCCACCATCTCAGTATATTCTAGAAAAGCATGATATTCAGAGTCAGGCAGACCAAGAGTTTCATTTAATAGAGCATAAGCTCTCTGGTGTATACCTTCTCTTGAAGCAAAAGATCCAAACATATTTCTAACTTCATTATTCTTAAACTTAGGAATAAACTGATCATAGTAATTTTGTCCAACAGCAACGTCTGACTGCGTAAATAGTCTAAGAATATTTGTTATATATTCTTTTTCTATTTCCGTAACTTTACCGTTTTTCCAATCAGTAACGTCTTCTGATAAATCTAACTCATCCTCAATCCAATGAACTTTTTCATGTCTAGTAGTAATTTCTACCGCCCACGGATACTGAAAAGGTTTATATGTTTTTGAAAACTGCATTAAACCTCCTGCTCTTTTTAATAAGATATTATCTGATATTTTCATTAGTTGATCGTACCCACCAATTCGTTCATCATCTACGAATATTTGTGGTACTGAATTTATTCTTTTTTGTTTAGCATTATTCTTACCTAGAGTCTCTTCTAGATCGTTGAGACTTTGGTAAAAAGCTAATCTTTCTTCCTCTTTATCCATGAGTTGTTCTTCATACTCAAAACCGTGTTCATTTAACCAATTCTTTGCCATTAAACAAAACGGGCAGTCTGATTTACTTACAATTCTAATATTCATTTTTTTTATCCTTCACACGCGACACACGAGTCGTCCTCTGTTGTTATGTAATCTTGTAGTTGATCTCTTTCAACCTTTTTAGAAACATTCTCTGCTCTTTGAGTAGTTTCTGTTCTTAAGTAATATAATCCTTTACACCCATTTTTCCAAGCGTTATAGTGTACTTGATGCACATAAGTTTTAGGTGCGCCTGCTGGAAAAAAGACATTTAGGGATTGTCCTTGGCATAAGTATTTTTGTCTTACCCCTGCTTGTTCTACTATTTTTATTTGATCTAGTTCTATTGCTGTTTTAAAAACTTCTTTTAATTCGTTACTAAGAAAATCTAAATGTTGAACAGAACCTCCTCTTGTAATTATAGAAGTCCAAACTTTATCAGTATTTTGTTTTAGTTTTTCTAACTCTTCTTCTAAATAGCTGTTCTTAACTAAATGAGACCCTGCTCTAGTACGATGAGTATATGCATTAGCTTTTAAAGGCTCAATAGAGGGAGAAGTATCAGCTAGTATAGCACTGTTTGCGTTTGGTGCTATTGCTAACATATGAGAGTTACGTCTACCTGTACCTTCCATATCCGGGCACTCTCCTCTTTCTTCTGCTAACTTCATGGTTTCTTCTACAGCTTTTTCTTTAATAGTTTTAAAGATTGATTCATTTAACCTAGCTGCTTTTTCAGAACCAAACGGCACACGATGTTTATGATAATATGCGTGTAACCCCATAGCTCCTAGTCCTAAAGATCTTTCTTGTTGTGCTGAGTATCTAGCCCTACTAATTTCATCATTAGCATTTTCGATAAAGAACTGTAAAACATTGTCTAAAAATCTAATCAAATCATTAATCATTTGAGTACCAGACCACTCATCATATTTTTCAATATTAACGGAGGATAAGCAACAAACAGCTGTACGATCTTCACTAGTCGGTAAATGAATCTCATTACATAAATTTGATCCATTAAGTTTTAGACCTTTATCTTTCATAGTTTGTGGTAATGCTCTATTAGCTGTGTCAATAAAATTAAAATATGGCTCCCCTGTTCTAAATCTAATTTCTAGTAAAGTTTCCCATAATTTTCTAGCTTTCATTGTATCCCTAACACTTCTATCATTAGGGTCTAATAAGTACCACTCTTCATCGTTGTCCACAGCTTTCATAAATTTATCTGTCAAATTTACTGCATTATGTAAATTTAAACATTTTCGGTTAATATCTCCTGTCGGAACTCTCATATTAATGAACTCAATAATATCTGGATGATCAATATCCATATACGCTGCATAAGATCCTTTTCTAGTTTTACCTTGTCTGTAAGCAGTCATATCAGCATCTACTGTATGAAGAAACGGCATCGGTCCAGGAGCCTTATCTGATACTGCCCTAACATCACTCCAATGTCCTCCTACACCCCCACCTTTAACAGATAACCACCTAAGTTCTGAACTGTGATCTATTAGTCCTTCTAGAGAGTCTGGAACATAGGTTAAGAAACAAGAAATTGGTAATGCTTTTACTTTTTCTCCCGCTATAGGAGCATTAGAAAGAACAGGAGATGAATACATAAACCATCCACTAGATACATAATCATATATCCTTTGAGCAAGCTCTAAATCTCCATAACAATAAGCAACCGCTGCACGAGCAAAAGCGTATTGCGGAGAGGGTTCATCTTCTCTACAGTAGTAGTCCTTTAACAATTTTTTTGCTTGAACTGTTAACTTGTTATCTTTACCGAGGTCAATTGTTATACCCAAATGAGTAACAGAATCCCTAGGAAATTCTAAAATTTCCGCTGTGTTTTTCATAATACTTTATCCTTCAATTTTACTGATATTATTTTGTTTATTTATAGATATTTTTTCTATTAGGGGGTGGGTAAAATCATGGGAGATCAAGAAAACATTTAAATCATTTTCTTGTTGCAAGATTTCAATTAGTCTTTCTTTTCCCGCCTCGTCTAAAACCCCAGTTACTTCGTCCAAAAATAAAAGATTAATATAACTGCCGCCAAGCCTAGATAGAAGTTTTCGGATAGATAGTAAAATTGAAGTTTGAATCCTACTAAACTCTCCTCCAGAGACGCTTTCAATTGTTGTTTCTTTTCCATGATTAAATATAATTATGTTTAATTTTTCTCCAGTTAGTCTGAATACGAGTTGAAACTGCCCGTCCGAAAATTCAGCTAAATATTCGTTTATAGTTTCTTCTAATTCTTTGGTAAGATTTTCTAATTTAAATGCGACTATACCTGTCGTGCTAAAAGCTTTTCTTAAAATACTTAAATTTTGGCTTTTTGATTTAAGTTTAATTATATCAGAATTAACCTCGTCTTGTCTATTTAAAAATTGTGCTTTTTGTTCTGTTAGAGTATCTACTTTAGTATTGTGTATTTTAACTTGTTCATTATGTTCTACTACTTCTTGCCTTAAATCTTCTTGTTCTCTTATTTGAGTTTTTAAAGATTTTTCTTTTCTCTCAAGTTTTTCATAATCTGGGTACTCACTAGGTATACTACTGTCTATTAACTGAGAAAGTTGTTCAAATTTTTCAATCGTTTTTTGGTTTTCGTTATACATATTAGTTTCTTCAGCAAATTTGTCTCTTTCTGCCGCAAGAACTTTAAGTTCCTCGCTAAAAGAATTTAGTCTTTTAGTAGATGAAAATAAGTCTTCTTCTAGATTGGACTTCATTTGCATTGCATGACTATTATCTATTGGTTGTCCACAAGCGTAACAACTATCAGCAGTATCTATACCCTTAAGTTGTTTATTTACGTTATCAATATGATTTTTTGTTTTTGCAACATCACTTTGAAGAGTTTCTAATTCTTCAAAAAGCGTTGAATTTACTTCGGGAGATTTTAGTGACATATCAAATTTTAGTTTATCTCTGTCAGAAATTAATAAATTGTTTTTATCTATTCTTTTACACTGATCTACATATTGTTTTAGTTCTGTTTGTATAAGACCTAGTTCTTCCCTAAGAGCTTCATTAATTATAGGAACTTCTTTTAGTTCACGTTTTTCTCCAATATTTGCATCTTGTAAAAACCTTTCAATACCGTTGATTTCTCCGTCTAACTTATTTAAATCTTTTTCTACTTCAGAGATTTTTAACTTTAATGTATCTCCAATAGCAATGTATTTTTCAAGACCAAATAAGTTTATTAAAAACTTTTTTCTATTTGTATCTGTTGCTTTAATAAAATCTAATAAATCTGTCGAGCTTTGATATGTTAATTGAGAGAATATTTCAAAATCCATTCCCAAAACTTCAGCAACTTTTTTATATGTATCTAAAACTTTATGTTCAGTTAAATCAACAGTGTTGCCCTCTTCATTTTTATAAAAATTAACCTTTCCTGACGCGCCTGATCTAGATACAGAAATATTATAGTCTATCCCGTCCACTTCAAAACTTAACGATCCTGACCATGATTTGCCATTTCCATAGCGATTTAAAATATCTCCCTTTTTAATTGCTTTTATGTTTTTTCCATATAATATTTCTTGAATAATTAGTGCGATTGTAGATTTTCCACTACCATTTGCTGCTGTTAGTTGTGTAATATTATAAGAGTCTAGAGACAAACTATTGTCGTCTCCATAACTAAACATATTATTTATTGTTAATTCTTTTAATTTTATTTTAGACATTTCTTATTTTCATATTTTCTGTTAGATTTTTATAATTTTCCCAATCAGTTTTAGGTAATTTTCTTTCAAACTTTATCTCATAGTTTTTAATAGCTTTGTTTATAACACTGTCCCAAGTTATAAAAGTTTGATGGGGGTGTCCCACTTTTTCTCTGTAATCTTTTAATATTCTGTCTTGATGGTTTTGCAATTTTTCCCACCCTGTTCTCTTAATTCTAGCAGGTAAGCTAGGAAAAGCTTCATATAGAAAAGTATTATCTTTTTCTCCCGGCTGTGAGCCGTCCCAGTTACTTGTATAATGTAAGAAAATAGGTTCTAAACTTGTAAAAGTAAAAAACTTTTTGTTGGTATTTATTGCATATTTTACTAGATTTGGGGAGTCTTCCCACCAACCCCACCCAAATATAGGATGTACATCTGGATTATGTCCACTATAGATTAAGATTGTGTTATCGTCTACAAAATCAAATAAATGAGTTAAAGCCATTTGACTTAGCGAGTGTGTAAATTGTCCATATTTTTCTGCTTTTACTAATACACTATCAACAAATTTTTCCTCACCTAGTTTTACTACTTTGTGTTCAATATTTCTATCTTTACAATATTTTGCAGCATAAACTATATCAAAATCATTTTGTCCTCCGAAAAGTCGAAGAGTGATAGCAGTAAAAGGAATACCTAATTGATAAAAAGCTTCTGCAGTAGCTTCACTATCAATCCCCCCACTTAGTGCGAGTACGAATTTATATGAAGAATAGGTGTGAGCAAATTTAGAAACTAGACCTGTTAAGTCATTGTAAAAGGAAGCACTTCTACTTCTATACTCAGGACAGGTAACTCTACAGCCCAACACAGGAAGTTTTGTTGAGCATAAATACCCTTTTCTAGGCCGCATATATGGTTGAGAGGTTGATTTAGATTGAAGATATTCCCAATAAACTCTATTTAACGAAAGATCAATATCAGACATTTAGATTTAACTCTAAAAATTCATCAATTATTGCTTTTGGGTTACCTGTTTTGATATGTTCTAAATATAAAGTTAGTTCTTCTACAATTGTTTTGTCCTTTAGATTTAGTTTAGAGTCTTCGTTAGGTTTATATGCTATTTTTTTGTCTAAAAGTTTTGAATCTTTTACTTTACTTAGCTCGTCTAGGTTGCCTGTTACTTCATAAATAACATGATCATACCCACCTTCTTCTAGGTTATCATTAACTTCAACGGTTCTTCTAACAAGTTTTGGTAAATTCAGAACTTTAAAGTCCACACTATAGTTTTGATGATCTACATAATCAATCACATTTACCCCATACTTTTTTGTTTCATCTCTGTCAAAAGTTACATTTAACGGGCTACCACAATAATAAGCAGGATAATCCAAGTAACGATGATTAAAGTGTATGTCACCGAGAAGTATGAGCGGCCAGGGACGAAGCTTTTCAAAATCGTATTCAGCCGTGATGTGAGGTGGTACTTCCCCACGGATATGAGCAACCAGAATTTCATTTTCTTTATATTCTGGTAAGTTATCCGTTTGCATCTCTCCATATGGGAAGAAACAAAAGTCCTGACCCCGTATACTCTCAGATCGATTTTCTGTAATAAGAACCACGTTCGGATTTGTAATAGCGTGTAATTCATGAAAATGCTCCAAAAATGTTTTGCCTTTTCGAGTGGCTTCGTGGTTTCCCGGAATTATGTATGTTGGAATTGTGACTGAGTTTGCAAAACGCAAAAAAAGGCATACCTCATCTGGTTCGGGTTTTCTGTCGAAAACGTCTCCAGCTAAGATATGCACATCACAGTCTTTTTCTAATTTGTGAATTTCTTCAAAAAATAGTCTAAATCTATTAGCTTGCCACTCGTAAGGAACTTTTTTCTTATGTAAATTAATGTGCCAATCAGCACTATGTAAAATTTTAATCATTTCTTATTTTAGCATTTTTTACTGTTATTGTCAATGGTTATTTTCCTTCAGTTACTTTTCTAAGGTATTTTATCCAAACTCTCCGCTTACATATGCCTTTGTTGACCTGTGATTAGGATTGTCAAAAATCTTTTTAGTTGATCCTACTTCAATAATTTCTCCCATATGAAAATACGCAGTCGTGTCTGATATACGTTTTGCCTGTTGCATGTTATGAGTAACCATTACAATAGTATAATTCTTTTTTAGTTTTAAAATTAACTCTTCAATAGCGTTAGTACTAATAGGGTCTAACGCACTACATGGCTCATCTAATAAAAGTATTTGTGGGTCAACACTCAAAGACCTAGCAATACATAACCTTTGTTGTTGGCCCCCACTTAATTCAAAAGCTTGGTCATTTAGTCTTGTTTTAACTTCTTCCCAAAGATTTGCTTTTTGTAAACTTGTTTTTACAATCTTATCTAGCTCTGACTTGTTTTCGGCCATTCTATGTAACTTTGGACCATACGCTATATTTTCATATATACTTTTAGGAAAAGGGTTTGGTTTTTGAAATACCATTCCTACCCCTTTGCGAAGATTATTAACATTAGTATATTGTGTTCTGTAAATATCGGTTCCGTCAATACCTACTGATCCTTTAGTCCGACAATCATCTATAAAATCGTTCATTCTGTTAAGTGCTCTTAAGAAGGTGCTTTTACCACAACCGCTCGGTCCAATAAGCGCAGTAACATTATTTTTTCTAATTTTTAAATTAGCACTTTTTATAGCATGAAAATCATCATACCAAATGTTTAAGTCTCTTACTTCAATTTTTTGACTCTTTGTAAGGGTAAGAGTTGTTCTTTCGTCTATTTCCATTTTATTTCAAATCTCTTTCTTAACCATATAGCTAATAAATTTAATGTTACTAGTATTAATAATAGTATTAAAATTGCTGCACTAGTTTTTTCAGCAAAACCTCTTTCTGGTGAGTCAGCCCATAAATAAATTTGCACAGGCAAACTTGTAGCAGGGTCAGTAATACTTGTTGGGGCTGTAAGAATAAATGCGACCATTCCAATCATTATAAGTGGAGCACTTTCTCCTATCGCTCTTGCAATGCCTATAATAGTCCCTGTTATGATACCAGGCATAGCTGCTGGCAAAACTTGATAGATGGTTGTTTGTAACCTACTTGCGCCTAATCCGTTTGAAGCATCTCGAACTGCTTGCGGTACGGTTCTCAAAGCTGTGCGACAGGCAATAACAATAGTAGGTAAAGTAAGAACCCCTAGTGTTAATCCTCCTACCAAACTTGCACTTCTTGGTAAGCCAAAAAATTGTATAAAAACTGCTAGACCCAACAATCCATATACTATACTAGGAACTGCTGCTAGATTGTTAATATTAATTTCCATAAAGTCCCTATATCTTCTCCAACCAGCTCCCTTTGCTTTAGGAAACTCCTCCATATAGGTTGCACAACCTACTCCTATCGGAAAAGCAAATAATAAAGCAATAGTTATAGTATAAAATGTACCTACTACTGCTCCCCATATACCAGCAATCTCAGGAGAGCGACTGTCTGCATTTGTCCAAAAACTCCAGTTCCATGTTTTATATATCTTTTCTTCTGAGATGAGTTTATCAACTACTTTTCTTTGAGTGTTAGAAAGTTTATCATACACCCCTTTAACATACATATCTACGTTTGTATGAGCAATTAAGGTATAGGTGCCAGATTCTTTAATATCTATAGTGCTATACGCGTTTGGCGTGACTAATTGTCTTAAATCTTTTTTTGTCTTACGGTCTGGGTTGTTAAGTAAATTATACATAGAATTGTTAATAGTTTTCTTGGTTGTTGAATGTACTTCTGTTACTACTACATCTATCTTAGTCTGTGTAAAGGCCCCAATGCCCCGATATCCTAATGTTGAAAAGAATAACAACATTAAAATAGCTGTTACAGTAACGGCACCATAACAAGACCATTCAAGGCTTTTTTGTATTCTACGTCTACGACCTGTTAATCTACTGTTTAAGTCTATTGACTGCATTTTTATAATTCCTGTATGCTATCCAATTGAGGATAAAAGTTATAATAAAAAGTGTAAAAGCAAGAGCAAATGCAGCTAATGTTTTAGCACTATCAAATTCCTGATCTCCTATTAGTAGAGTAACAATTTGCACTGTAACTGTTGTAACTGCTTCAAGAGGATTAATTGTAAGGTTAGCGGCAAGTCCTGCGGCCATAACAACAATCATTGTTTCTCCTATAGCTCTACTAATAGCCATAATAAATCCTGCTACAATACCTGGCAATGCTGCGGGCATTATAACTTGTAAAATAGTTTCTTCTCGTGTGGCTCCTAGCCCTCTTGCGCCATCTCGCATAGACGCAGGTACCGCTGTTAACACATCGTCAACTATACTACTAATTAATGGTATAATCATTATACCCATAACTAGTCCTGCGGCTAAAGCTGACTCTGTTGATACATCTAGTCCTAATGTAGCGCCACTGTTTCTTAGCCACGGTCCTAATACTAGTGCGGCAAAGAATCCATAAACTACTGTAGGTATTCCTGCTAATATCTCTAATAAAGGTTTAACAATTAGTCTTACTTTAGGTTTTAAGTATTCTGACGTTAAAATTGCACTTAGCAAGCCTAATGGCCCCGCTACTATAATTGCAATAGCAGTAATAAAAAGTGTTCCCCATAATAAAGGAATTAGTCCAAATTCTCCTGATGAGCCTACTGAATCTGCTCTGAAAGCAGTTTGCGGGGACCAGTTGGTGTTAAAGAAAAAGTCACCAACTGGAATCATTGTAAAAAACTTTATTGTCTCATAGGCTAAACTACCAACAATACAAAATGTAATAGCTATTGTAAGCCAACTGCTAATACGAAAAAAATTCTTTAATAAGTCCTCATTAAACCCTGATTGTTTTTGTTTAGGTCCTATCCAAATAAACATGTTATCCTCTTAATGTTTGTGGGAGCGAGTAATTTTACCCGCCCCCACTTGTAAATCTATTGTAGTACGTTAGCTCGTACTTTTTCAAGTTCTTTTTGTGGAAGTGGAATTAATCCAGCATCACCCAAAGAACCATCAGCACCTGCTACGTCATCTGATAGATAAAGTTTCATGAACTCTGTCATGCCTTGTGTTACATCCATATGCTCTTTTTTAGCGTATACATATAAACCACGACTTGCAGGATAAGAACCATCTGCAATAGAATCAAATGTTGGAACAATGCCCGCAATAGGAGAGCCTTGAATAACATCTGTGTTCTGATCTAAGAAGGAAAACCCAAAGATTCCAAAAGCATTTGGATTATTAGTTAGCTTTTGGATGATTAAGTTATCATTCTCGCCTGCTTCTACAAATGCACCATCTTCGCGAATACCGTGACAGATACCTTTGTACGCTTTCTTGTCTTTCTTCTTCATTGCTTTAACCCAGTCGTAGGTCTTACAACCTTTTTCCATAACCAGCTCTACCCAAGCATCTCTTGTTCCGCTTGAGGGAGGAGGTCCTAATACTTCAATTTTAATAGCTGGAAAGGAACTATTAATTTGATTCCAATGTGTGAATGTGTTTGGTACTAAATTACCGTTTTCTTGTGGAACATCTTTAGCTAGAGCTTGAAATAACTCACGCGGTGTTACTTTCAACACGTCTGACTTCTTACTGTTTGCAAATACAATGCCATCGTAACCAACCATCATCTCAAGAGGAGTGATGCCTTTTGCAGCACACTTCTTTTTTTCGCTTGATTTGATTGCTCTTGAGGCGTTTGTAAAGTCGGGATGACTTTTACCAATTCCAGCACAGAATAACTTCATTCCGCCACCAGTACCGGTTGATTCAATAACTGGAGCCTTATTGCCTTCTGCAGCAAATGTTTCGCCTACGATTGTTGTGAAAGGATATACTGTAGAGGAACCTACAATACGAATTTCTCGTGCTTCTGCAACTGAAGTCACAGCAAACACCGCCACGAGAGCGGCTAATAATGATTTGACCATTTTTTATCTCCTTATATGGTTAGTGCCCTGTTGGGCCATCATAAAAGTGTAGACCTGTAGTCTACAATTAGATTATATCATATTTATATTACAATTTCATTACAATTTTGTGCATTTGAGAATTTTAAATTTTAGTGTTTGACGAAAGTCAAATAATATGCTAAATTATGTTTACAAACTAGTGAATAAATTCACACCGTAGGTGAACAGCTATGGAACATGGCCCCACACTTTTTTAAACGTTGTCTCGGAGAGACATAACGTGAGCACGGAGTGCTCTAATGTTACGTCACATTTGTGTCTTGATTACGGACTCTTTTTCTAAGGTCACTAGAACTAAATCTATGGTCCCTGCTATTAAAATATAATTCTATATCTCTTTTAGCACATATCGCTCTTCCAGTAAATTTTCCATCCCTATACTCTGATCCTATAATTCTTACATCAATATGATACATTTCTAAAATATCTTCTAAATCTTGTTCAGTGCAATAAGGGATAATTTCATTTACATATTTAACAGCGTTAAGTTGTGTATATCTTTCTACAACTGTTTGAATAGGAGAATTTTTTTCAGGTCTATCCACACTAGGGTCAACCTGTAATCCACATATTAAATATTCACACTGACTTTTAGCTTCTCGTAACATTTGTATGTGTCCTGCATGTAATAAATCAAATGTTGAACATGTAAATCCTATTTTCATTGTTTTCTATTTCCGTTAAATACACAAATAAAATAACAACCATCGTCACCCGAATGGACTCGGTGATATACTCCACTTTTAATCAGTACAACTTCTCCCTCACAGACTGAAAATCTTTTATCATCGAGTTCCATTTCTCCAGAACCTTTAATGAAGAAGTAAATTTCTTCTTGCCCAACGTGGCTGTGACCACCAGTACTTTTATTAGGGTTTAAATTTGTAGAACTTAATACTAAGGTATCTAATATATTATTGTCTGTTACAATATATCTATCGTCTTTTTTAACAATTTTTCCACCGATAGATTTATTAAATTTATATTTTTCCATTGTTTATTACTTTTAAAAAATTGTTTACTGTATGTTTAGGTTTAAAACCCATACCAGTCATTAATTTTATATTTGCTTTAGTTTTTATTCTTTCACCAATAGTTTCTAGTTTAACAGGCAGGTCTGGAGCAATATCTTGTATTTTTATAGATTTACCGGTTCCAATGTCTATAGGTCCCGTGATATCTTTATCCATAAGTAAAATAACAGCATCCGTTAGGTCATCTAAATGTATAAAATCCCTTTCGTGTGTAGTAACGTATTCTAGAGTGCCTTTGAGTAGTTTATCAAAGAACATATCTTTACGAGGTTTTTCGTTATAAACAGTATGAAACCGCATAAAGCACACATTAGGATGTTTAATGTATTCAATAATATGTTTACTTGCTGCATATGGATTTAATTCTGGCTCATATTGTGAACTCGATCCCGCAACTAATACTCTTACTTTTTGATAATGATTAAGAATACGCTTAGTTCCCTCTACGTTATTGAGCCAATATTTTGCAGGGTTAGCGAGACTCTCTCTTACTCCTCCAATTCCTGCTAAGTGTATAACTAAATCAACTTTTGGAAATTCTGATGTTAAAATATCTTTATTTTCATGGTGATCAATTCCATGAATTTCGTGATTTAAATTTTTTAGTTTTTCTACTAGTTGAGAACCGATAAATCCTTTGTGTCCTGTAACTAAAATTTTCATTTAAAATTTTTCTTTTCCCACGCTTTTCTTTTATAAAAATCATCTCTGTCGGCAGCCATACTTTCTCGATAGTCATGTGCTCTGTTTAGAATGTCATCATCTAAAAAAGTATGTTTTGCGTCCCAGGTATCTCTTTTTATAGGTACAACCTGTACTAAAGGATCACCTTTAGTTAATCTAACTTCATATCCAGGTCTTAATGTAGGAAAAACACAAGGAAAATTTACTGTGTTAAAGTAATTGTCACACTCAACTAGTCCACTTATAGGTACACAGGGTAAATCAAACCTATTAATAGGGGGTAAAAATAACAAAGAATATCCCGGTTCAGTTTCAATAATCCAAGGAGTGTATAATTTACGGACAGGCATATTTGCGAAAGGGGTTCCTGGGTATTGACTCGCATCATGACTCTCAACAATAGTATATTTTCCATACTTTTCTTTATCTCCTTTTTTTGGAAATAAGACCCAGTCTTCCCCTTTTTCGTCTATTGCAATAATTAAATCCATTGGAACAGGTATAATATATCCTGTTGACATGGCATCTAAAAATGGTGGACATTTTTTAACAGTTTTAAAATCACCTGTAGTTTTGTTAGATAAGTTTTTAAACCAATCGGGTAAATTTCTTGATCCTGGATAAGGTTTTTCTATAGGTTCTGGTAGCTCTCTAACTTGGTGAAATTTTATTTTCATTTGTTATTGTTAAAAGATATAATCTTACTAACATCTCCCTCAAAAGTATATGTTCCAACATGGTTTAACCTAGTTTTTGGGTCTAACCAAATACTTCCACCAAGTTTCTGCCATAATCTACAAAATGTATAGTCTTCCGATAAATATCTATTATCGTCAGGGTCAATCATAGTATCAAAAAAAGCATAACAGTATCTTGCCGCATCTTCGTCAATATTACTATCATTTTTATAATGTAATTCTGGATACGCGACCATCATTTTATCAAATACTTCTCTTTTTATACAGAAAAACCCTGTAGATGCGTCTAATACTTCAACTGCGCCTTTGTTAATCCTAACTTCGTGCGTTTCTGGACTTACAAATTTAAAATTTAACGCATATTGAACAGGCAGGGCTTTTTTAGGATAAGCTCCTACTACAATATCTTCGTCTAAAGAAAGTGCTCTAAAAATTGATTCGTGATCCCATTCAATATCTGCATCAATAAAGAATAAATGTGATGCTCCGCTTTGTAAAAACATTGCGGTTAAGATATTTCTTGCTCTTGTGACTAGGCTTTCGTTTCTAAGCGTAGTAACTCGATAATTAACACCTGCTCTAATTAATTCTTGCGTAGTTTTAAACATACTTAAAAAGTATTGGTCTGTAATGAGTCCACCATAGCAAGGAGTAGCGAAAAATACATTACAATTTTCTCGCATAAAATCTTCATCAATTTTAATGGATTCTATACCACTAAGATTATCAGATGAAACACCTTCTACTTTTGCCTCTTTAGTTTTGTCTGAAAGTTTTATTTTCTTCATATTAGTCCCCTCATAAATATAGGTCGTAGCTCTTTCATAGAGTCTACGACCTTAGTTTTTATAATTAATTTAATCCAAATCATCTACAGATTCAGCAGCCATCTCGCCTCCGGCAAGATCAGCAAAATACGCGGTATTTTGTATTAACCATTGTTTTTGCTCGTCATATGTTTGGCGCTTATAGATTCTTTCTAAATCAAAAAGTTCTAATCCCGTTTCGGCGTCTGTTAGTTCAGTGCTTGCTCGTGCGGGAATAGTTGTATATTTTACGTTTTGAGGTAGTGGACCTGTTTTTTCTTTCTTAATCGTAAGATCGTAACCTGTTTTAACATCAGCAGGATTACCATACTCTGGATTAGTTGCATAATCAACAATTTGTCTGTAAATTGTAGCTCTTAAATCAAATAACTTAATTTTGCCATCTGACCTGTCGATTACATTACAAATATATGCAAACTGTGGTTTATCCCCAAAGATAGCTTCATCAACTTCTTTTAGAGGATCAGGAACAGAATCATCAAATGTCTCTGTTACCCTACTATATCGTAAACATTCTACAGGCATTTTCTTGCCTTCATTGGTAGTTACCCAATATACATATCTCGGTAAGACTTCTCCGATTAAACGGACTTTAGTGTCTCCGATTTGCATTGAAAGTCGTTCGACTTCTCTTCTTTGATTTCCGGTACTTGTATTTCCCTTTGCTTGATCCCATGATACCATACTATTTTTCTCCTTTGTTTCGTATTAATTCTGGAACGAAAACTATTTTGTCTTCGATGGTTTTTATAAACGGATTTTTTTCTGCCCAATTAAGTTGTTCTTCATCTAGATATTCTTTTGGAATTCTAGCAGAGGGATCACTTGGATCTCTCATAGATAATAGAAATAAATATTCTAATTTTTTTCTAACAGGACAAATTGCTGTAAGAAAATTACCGTTTGTAAAATAACTTTGTTCATCTTTACACATATAATGAGAAACTACTTCTTTAAAGTCAGTAGTAATTATTATATTACTATTCCTTACAATTTTTAAAGGAATACTATCTATGTGTAAGATTTGAAAAAGGCTTTCTGTGTTTTTAGCCAGTATTGTATTATACCTTTTATAAAGGGCAAAAGTCAAGATCAATATGCCATTAGGATGTCCATCTGCATCTGATTTTAGCTCTTGCCAATTATAGTAAGTTTTATTTGATTTTATTTTTTTCTGTAGTTCTGTCATCCAGTCATAAGTCATAGTTTTGACGTTTATACCATTCATACCTATTTTTTTGTTGTTTTCCTACTATGGGTCCTTTTAACCAAAAATCTACTATTAAAGGTCGTTGTTTGTCCTCGTGTTCTCTGATAATCCTACCTATTCTTTGTTCTAATTTTATAGGGTTATTAGAAGGACATGTTAAAAATAAGGTATCTAATCTATGACAACTAATTCCTTCATCAAAAAGTTTTGTACTTAAAACACATTTATATTTAGTTCCTACGTTTTCAAGTGTTTCTTTACGGTCTTCTTCTTTTGTTGAACCAATCATTAATGCACTATTAGGTATAAGTTTATTAAGGTCTTTTAACATATCAAGTCTATCTGCTAAAATTAAAGGACATCTTCCATTTGCTATTTTTTCAATAGCTGTTTTTGCAATTAATTTTATATATTCCGAATTTTTAGAAAGTTTATTTATTTGCCGACTCCAATCACGTTTTGGATCAATTACCATAAATGGTATATCTGTAGGCATAATTTCTACTTTTGGGTCCAATAAAATTCGAGGGTCTTTTGCAAAAGATTTAAAAGAAGTAAAGTAATCATCTAAAAATACATGCTTACCGTCTTTCCTCTTTGGAGTTGCGGTAATAGCAATTTTTGCTCTACAATTAATAGAATTTACTGCTTGGGAAAACATATCAGCAGGGCATAAATGTGCTTCGTCCACTATTAATAAACTAAAACTATCGTGTAAACTTTCTATGTTATTTAATACGCTTTTATATATTCCAACAGTTATTTCTCCTATTGAAAATAAACTGTCTCCTATAGCTCCTATTTCTATATCAGGAATTTGGTTTGTAAGTTCTTCTATCCACTGTCTAAATAATAATTTAGTATGTACTAATATTAGTGTTTTTTTATTTGCCCTTGTAATTAAATTACATGCTACATATGTTTTACCCCATCCACAGGGTGCTTGAAAAAGTCCACTTCTAACTCTATCATTAATAGCAAAAAACTCATTGACCATTACTTGTTGTTCAGGTCTAAGTTCTCCATTAAAGGTGAGTTCTTTTGTATGGTCTTCAAAATTTCTCAAATCTTCATATTCTTGAAAATTTAATTTTTTATAAGAATTACTAGGTACAGAATACAATGTTTTTTCTTCATCATAGTCATATGTTTGAAAAATATCATCACCTACTAAATATGTGTATGCTGACTTAAAAGAAGCAAGATCAACAATATCTTCTTCTTTTATATAAATTCTATCTGTTATAGTAGCGTGTTTTATTTTAACCTTGTTCATAATCTAATATTAATCTAAGTAATCCTTTTCTTACTATGACACCATTCTTAATCTGTTCAAAGTATTTTGCCCTAGTATCTTGATCTACCCATGTCGGAATTTCTTTATTTCTAGGAAATGGGTGTAAAATAATTGCCGAATCTTTTAATAAAGAAAAATCTTTATTAGTTAATTCATAAAATCCTGATGAACCCCTTTCTTTTTGAATTCTAGTTACATATAGCACATCAGTATCACTAGCGTATGGAGTTAATGTTGTTGATTCTATATCTGTTATCCCTACATAATATTCAGAAGGTATTCGCAATTCATGAGGGCTTATTAAGTTTATTTTAACTTTAAACTGTCTTAGTACTTTTATAAGGCTATGAATTGTTCTTCCATTTTTTAAATCTCCCATTAAAGTTATAGTTAGTCCATCTATTTCTTTTTTATTTTTCCATATTGTATATAAATCTAACAAGGTTTGTGTAGGGTGCTCGCCTTCTCCATCCCCTGCATTTATAATTGGTATTGAGGATATTTTTGCAGCTTTTTTTGCTGCTCCCTTTTCAGGATGTCTCAGTACAATTACATTAGAATAACATGCTAATGTTTGAATTGTATCTTCAAGGGTTTCTCCTTTTGTTACACTAGAGTAATGAACTTCATTAATTGGAATTACATTAATTCCAAGTTCATAAGCAGCGGAGTGAAAACTAGAACTAGTTCTTGTAGAAGGTTCATAAAATAAATTAGTTAACACCATACGATTTATAAAATTAGTATAATTAGTACGGTCGCAATATTCAAAAAATTCTATAATTTTATCTTTCGATACACCGTCTAAAGTTAAAAAATGTTTGTTTTTATTTAAAATCATAAATAAATAACCTTTCTATTATGTTCGCTATAAGAAAATTGATAAGGATACCATTTTCTATCAATATTTACTAAACTTAGATATATTTGATCTTTATTTTCTGCTTTTTTAATGTTTGATATTTTAAAAGGGTAACTTATTTTATTTACCCATACATAATTGTTTGTTATTTTTTTAATTTTTCTACAAGTCAGAGAAAATTTTTCTTTCTTAGAGAAATCAAATATTATTGCAGAAGAATCTAATCCCCATTTTATGTTGTTTCTTATAATATCTCCAATATTTAAACAGGTTATATCAAATTTTACTCTAGTATATTTTTCTTCGTCCATTTTTACTAGTCTTGTAAAATAATCTCCTTCAATACTTTTGTCATCAAGTACTTTTATATGATTATCTCTTTCAGATATTTGTAAAAAAATTTTGTCTAATTCAAACTGTATATTATACGGTTTATTTTTTAGTCCATAAAAAGGAAATTTTATTTTAGAATATTTACTCATTTATTATTCGATATTTTAAATGACTACCTACTTCTATTTCATACATATGTATTGTTTCTGGTTTATGTGCGTCAATTATAACAGCAATTGCTCTGATAGTATTTCCATGAGCAACAACTAGATAATTACCTCCGGGGTTAGAAATAAAGTTTTTTTGTATAAAAGGCTCAACTCTTATTGCAACATCCCTTAAACTTTCACCATTAGGAGGTTTTGTTTCCCATCCTCTTCTAGTATTAAGGTACTCTTCTTCTCCAACATTTTTTAATATTTCTTCTTTAGCTTGCCCTGACCAGTCCCCATAATTTCTCTCTTTTAGTTCTTCTACAAGAGTAAGAGACATATTTTCATACGGAGTATCAAACTCTCTAGCCATAATAACTGCTGAGTCTATAGAGCGCCTTAAAGTTGAACAAAATATTTTATCAAAAATTATAAACTTTTCATTAAAGTTATGTTGT
>Ga0209992_10000273_pt1 | contig 71239 bp, 61 predicted proteins | sample 2SBtaG_2_FD_182564 | JGI IMG/M metagenome (GOLD analysis project Ga0209992, IMG submission 182564) | Deep subsurface microbial communities from Kolumbo volcano to uncover new lineages of life (NeLLi) - 2SBTROV12_ACTIVE470 metaG (SPAdes)... | ecosystem: Environmental > Aquatic > Marine >... | reverse complement strand
CGTTCCTCGTCACCTCGGACACAGACGACACTGTTCATGTGCACGGCTACGACATTCTGCGAACCGTGAGTGCCAGTGGAAGCGCTCACTTCGCCTTCACGGCCGAGATCCCTGGTGTGTTCGAGGTGGAGCTGGAGGGCTCGCATCAGCTGATCCTGGAGCTGGAGATCTCGTGAACACGCTGGCCCACGGCATCGGCTCTCGTGGCGATCTGCCCCTGCCGCTCACAGCGCTCGTGGTGGGGGCGCTCTCGGCGATCATCATCTCCTTCGTCGTTCTCACCGTCGCGTGGGGTCACCCGCGGTTCGACGGCCTCGCCACGGGCCGGGTCCTCGGCCGCACGGACGGAGTTGCCGGCCGGGTTTTCGTCACGGCCGGGCGGCTCTTCGGGCTGCTGGTCGTTGTCGTCGGCCTCGGCGCGGGGATCTGGGTCACCGACAATCAGTGGGAGAACATCACACCGAGGCTCGTCTACGTCCTGCTGTGGGTGATCGTTCCGCTGTTGAGCTTCGTGTTCGGCGACATCTGGCGCTGGATCAGCCCGTTCGAAGCCCTGGCCGCACTGCGCGACCGCGTCGTCGGGGAGGAGGCCGGTGGGGCCGACGCCGGTGCCTCACGCCTCACGCTGTTCGTTCCCGCAGCTGGGCTCCTCGTGTTCCACTGGGTCGAGCTGGCCTATCACGCCTCGGCTTCGGCCAGGATCCTCGCCTGGATGCTCGGCGCCTGGATCGTCATGAGCACCTACGCGGCACTTCGCTACGGCGGTGAGGGTCTTCGGTCGCGGGATCCCCTGGCGGTGTGGTCTCGGTTGATCGGTGCGGGTGGTCCGATCTTCGTCCGGGGAAGTGAGTGGGGCGTGCGGGCTCCGTTCGTCGGCCTGTCGCAGGTGCCGGTGCAGCCTGGGATCGCGCTGGCGATCATGATCGTGCTCGGTGGCACCACCTTCGATGGTGTGACGCGCACGGACTGGTGGCGCGACATCATGGGCACTCGGGTCGGATGGGGCGCGACTGCGGTCAACACCATCGGGCTATTGCTGACGATCTCGGTTCTCCTCGTGCTCTTCCTCACAGCGATCCGCATGATGCAGCGGGCGGCGGGAACCGACGACTCGACCTACGACGATGTGTTCGCCTCGGCCCTGCTCCCCGTCGCAGTCGGTTACTCGATCGCCCACTACTTCAGCCTCGCCGTCTTCGAGGGGCAGTTCCTGTGGATCCAGGCGTCCGACCCGTTTGCGCGGGGGTGGGACCTCTTCGGGTTCCGCAGCGAACGGCCCAACTACACGTTCATCAGCACAACCGTGGTCGCATGGGTGCAGGCGATGGGCATCATCATCGGGCACCTGGCCGGCGTGGTGGTGGGACACGACCGGGCGCTCAGCGAGCTTCCGCCAAACCGATTCGAACGCAGTCAGCTCCCGCTCATCGCGCTGATGATGACCTTGACCTGCTTCGGCCTCTTCCTGCTGGTGGAGGCCTAGCCGCTGGCGCGGTGAAGTTGAGCAACTCGGTGCCTGACACCAAGTTGCTCAACTCATCGAGCTATGCGCTCTGAAGCGCGCTCCACACGGTCTGCGGGGTGCAGGGCATGTCGATGTGGTCGATCCCGAGGTGGGCGACGGCGTCACACACGGCGTTGTGCACAGCAGGCGTCGAGCCGATCGTGCCCGACTCTCCGATCCCCTTGGCGCCGAGCGGGTTGCGGGGCGATGCGGTCTCGGTGTTGGACACCTCGAAGCTCGGAAGCTCCGCAGCGGACGGCATCAGGTAGTCCATCAACGACGCGGTGACCGGGTTGGCGTCCTCGTCGTACTGGACGTGCTCCCACAACGCCTGGGCGATGCCCTGCGCGATGCCGCCGTGCTGCTGGCCGTTGACCAGCATCGGGTTGAGGATGGTTCCGCAGTCGTCGACCGCCACGTGGCGCAGAAGGTCGACCTCGCCGGTGTCGCGGTCGATCTCGACCACTGCGACGTGCGAGCCGAACGGGTAGGTGGAGTCCTGACCGTCGAAGTCGAGCTCGTGGCTCAGCTCCACACCCTGGTTCTTCGCCTCGCCCGCCAGATCGGCCCAGCTGACCGACTTCGCAGGCACGCCGGCGACCTGAAGAGCGCCCTCGCCGACGACGATGTCGTCGACGCTGGCCTCGAGCATGCTGGCCGCCAGCTCCTTGCCCTTCTCGAGCACGACCTGGGATGCCTCGTAGATGGCCGAACCGCCCGCCTGCAGCGAACGTGAACCCAGAGTTCCCGAACCACTGCGGACTTCGGCGGTATCGGCGTCGACGTGGGTGACGTCGTCCATCGAGATGCCGAGCGTGTTCTCGACGATCATCGAGAACGCGGTGTCGTGGCCCTGGCCGTGGCTCGACGTGCCGACCCGGATGAGCGCCGATCCATCGTCCTGGATCTCGCAGGCGCCGTACTCGACGTGGAGTCCGATGGGAGCGGTGACCTCGACGTAGGACGACACGCCGATGCCGAGCATCTTGGCGTCGCCGGACTCGCGGCGGCGAGCCTGCTCTGCTCGGAGCTCGGCGTAACCCGACGCTTCGAGAACCGCGTCGAGCGCCTTCTCGTACTCGCCGGAGTCGTAGTTGGAGCCCACGAGCGTGGTGAGCGGGAAGGCGTCGGGCTGCAGGAAGTTCTTCCGACGGATCTCGGCGGGATCCATACCGATCGCCCCTGCGGCCTTGTCGAGGATCCGCTCCACCATCTGCGTCGCCTCGGGGCGCCCGGCGCCGCGGTACGCAGCGATGAAGGTGGTGTTGGTGGCCACGGTCATGGCGTTGAAGTCGATGCGCGGCATGTCGTACACGGCCTGGCTCAGCATCATCGTGAGCATCGGCAAGATCGCGCCGATCGCCGGGTAGGCGCCCGCGTCGGCGAGCACGTTGCAGCGCATGCCGACGATGGAGCCGTCGTTCATGACGCCGAGCTCGGCGTTCATCACCATCGAACGGCCCTGGGCCATCGACAACATGTTCTCGCCGCGCTGTTCGGTCCACTTCACCGCCCGGCCAAGGGCCTGTGCGGCTTTGCCGGCGATCACGTACTCGACGTAGAAGGCGGCCTTGGGTCCGAAACCACCGCCGACCCACGGCGCGAGGACGCGCAGGTGATCGTCGTCGTAGCCGAGGTTGGGGGCGAGGCCGGCCTTGAGGCTGTGCGCGGCCTGGGTGGAGGCGTAGAAGGTCATCGAGTCGCCCTCGGGCACGGCGATGCAACCGTTGGGCTCCATCGGGACGCCGGCGAGGCGCTGGGTGACGATGCGCTCGCTCACTACGGTGTCGGCACCTTCGAGCACGTCGGGACCGTCGTACTCGTTGCCGATGGCGAAGCAGACGTTGTTGTCCTTGCCTTCCCAGATCACCGGGGCGTCTGGAGCGGCAGCGGCTTCGATGTCGGCGAGCGCCGGAAGCGGGTCGTAGTCGACGATGACGGCTTCGGCGGCGTCGACCGCCTGCGTGCGGGTCTCAGCGACCACCGCGGCGATGATGTCGCCGACGAAGCGCACTCGCCCGACGGCGAGGGGCGGTCGGTCGAAGTCGTTGCCGAGCATCTCGAAGCCGTTGACGGGTGGCATCTCGAGGTTGTCCGCGGTGAACACACCGAGCACGCCCGGCATGCCCTCGGCGTCGCTCGTGTCGATCGATTCGAGAACGGCGTGGGCCATGGTCGATCGCACGAACACGACCGATGCCGCGCCGAGGTCGAGATCGTCGAAGTACTTGTTCGATCCGGTCAGGAGGCCGGGGTCCTCCTTACGTCGTACCGCGTTCCCCAGAATCGAGCCCGATGCTGCCATCGTCGCGTCCCCCTCAATGGTCCGTGATGCTGTGGATGACGGGTCCGAGACTACCCCAGCGAGCCACGGCGAGATGCAGCCCGCCGGCGGGAACCGTGGTCGGCGCCGCGTCGTTGTTCTGTCAGGATGGACAACACTCGACCGCGGGCAGATCACGCGGCATGAACAGGGACGACACATGGGAACGCTGTCACGAACTTGGGCCATGGCGAAGGCGTCATGGGCCGTCATCAATCACGACAGGGAGCTCCTCGTCATCCCTGTCATCAGCGGCCTGGTGAGCCTCGTCGTCGGGGCCGTGTTCGTCATCCCGATGATCGCCATGGGAACCGACGACGGTTCGGCGAACGGGATGCTCATCGTCCTCGCGATCCTCTTCGTCATGACGCTGACCGCGATCTCGGTGGTGTTCCAGGGCGCATTGGTGTCCGGGGCCCACGAACGCTTCACCGGAGGCGATCCCACCATCGGGTCGGCGATCGGCGGAGCGGTGTCGAAGCTGCACCGACTGATCCCCTGGGCAATTCTCACCGCGACGGTGGGGCTGCTTCTGCGAATGGTCCGCGAGGAGATGGGCATCGTCGGCCGGATTCTCGGAAGCCTCCTCGACACCGCCTGGCAGGTGCTCACCTACCTGGTCGTGCCGATCGTGATGTTCGAGGACCGAGGCCCGATCGACGGAGTGAAGCGCAGCACCCAGCTCTTCAAGGGAACGTGGGGCGAGAACCTGGCCGCACGGGTCGGCTTCGGCCTGCTCGGCTTCGTCGCCATGCTCCCCGGCATCGCCGTCTTCGCCATCGGTGCGGGAACCGGGCTGTGGCCTCTCTTCATCGTGGCTGTGCTGTGGATCATCGCCGTTGCCGTTGTGATGACCGCCATGAACGCCGTGTTCCAGACAGCGCTGTACCTCTACGCCACCGAGGGCACGGTGCCCAGCGGCTTCGAAGGGACCACCCTCACCTCCAGCTTCGGGCAGAAGTAGCGCAGTCGACGGGTAGGGTCCGCGAGATGACGGATCGACGTTCCCTGTGGGCCTGGTGCATGGAGTCCGAGGAGCCGACCAACGCCGAGCGAGTCGCCCTCGCCAAGCAGCTGAGCGAGCAGTACGGGACCGCCATCACGGCCCAGCCGGTGCCGCGCGCCGAAGACGCGGAGCTTCGACCGTCGCGGATCTCGGTTCCCGATTCGGTAGCCGGCTGGTGCACCACCGAGACCTTCGAGCGGGCGTTGTACGCCTATGGCGCCCACTTCACCGAGCGGGTCCGTGCCTTCAACCTCGAGTTCCCCAACCCGCCCGACGTCGTCGCCCATCCGGCGACCGAAGCCGAAGTCGAAGCCACTCTCGACTGGTGTGACGAGAACGGATACATCGCCGTGCCCTACGGGGGCGGCTCGTCGGTGGTCTGGGGGTTGGCACCGCCGGAGGACCGCGGACCCACGGTCATCATCAGCCTCGATCGCCTCGATCAGGTGCTCGAGGTCGATGAGGTGTCGCGTGCGGCCCGCATCCAAGCCGGAGTCTTCGGCCCGCACCTCGAGGACCAACTGCGCCCGGCCGGCTACACGCTGAGGCACTTCCCGCAGTCGTTCCGGTTCTCGACCCTCGGTGGCTGGATCGCGACCCGTTCGGGCGGCCACTACGCCACGAACCACACCCACATCGACGACTTCGTCGAATCGACCCGGATGATCACGCCAGCCGGCTGGTGGGAATCACGGCGACTGCCCGGATCGGGTGCCGGGCCGAGCCCGGATCGCATGGTGATCGGGTCGGAGGGGATCTTCGGGATCATCACCGAGGCCTGGATGCGCATCCAGCGCCGGCCGACCTTCCGGGCCACCGCCGGCATCACCTTCCCGACCTGGGAGGCCGGCTACGACGCTGTGCGCTCCATCGTCCAGGCGAAGCTGTGGCCGGCGAACCTCCGGATCCTCGATCCTGCCGAGGCAGGTCGGGCCGCTGGTCTCGATGGGACCAGCTCGCTCGTGATCGTGTCGTTCGAGAGCGCCGAGTTGAGCCAGCGGGCCAACATCGAGGCCGCCGTGGACCTCGCTCGACAGGCGGGCGGGCACGTTCCCGACGATGAGGTCCAGATCGACGACGGAACCGGTACTCCCACCGGGCGCGGCGGCGCGGTCGGAGCGTGGCGTGATGCGTTCATCGGCGTGGGCAACGGGGTGGAGACGTCGCTCGGGCTCGTGGCGGACACGTTCGAGACGGCGATCACGTGGGATCAGTGGCCCGACTTCGATGCCTCGGTGCGAGAGAAGGTGGGTGCGGCTCTCGCGGACACCTTCGGATCGCACCACTCGCTCAGCTGCCGGTTCACCCACGTGTACACCGATGGCCCGGCTCCGTACTACACCTGGTCGGGCATGGGCTCTCAGGGCAGCGAAATCCAGCAGTGGCAGGCCATCAAGGATGCGGCCAACGAAGCGGTGGTCTCGGCTGGAGGCACCTCGACCCACCATCACGCAGTCGGTCGGATGCATCGTCCGAATGGCTACGACGTGCAACGTCCAGAGCTGTTCGCCGAGTCGTTGCGTGCGGTGAAGAACCGACTCGACCCCAACGGCATCCTCAATCCGGGTGTGCTGATCGACTGAGTCGTCGATGGTGATCGGCGCAGTCAGGGTCAGGAGCGGAACTGGTCGATGACCCCGCCGAAGGTCTCGACCGACTCAGGGCCGAGATCGGCGAGCGCGACAATGGCGGTATCGACACCTGCCGCGGAGGCAGCTCTGTAGCGGGCGACGTGGTCGTCGACCGTTCCGGCGGAGCTGGCGGTGGCGAAGCGTTCGGGTGAGACCCGCGCAGGCCGGAGTTGGTCGATGCGCGCCGCGAGGCTGCTCGCGTCCGGGGCCACGAGAGCCTTGGACAAGGCGGTGCGCTGGATGGTGTCGCGTTCGCGACCTTCGGCGTCGAGGTGCCGGTCGAGGACCTGGAGCTTCTGCCGAACCGTCTCGAGATCGCCCATCACGTTGCACATGGCGGCGTGGCGGGCGGCGAGGAGCAACGTGCGCTGTTCGCCGTTGCCGCCCACGAGGAGTGGAAGTGGGTCCTGGACCGGACGTGGGTAGCCCATTGCCTCTGGCACCGAGAGAGTGCGGCCGGTGTAGGCCTTCGCTCCCTTTCCCCACAGCACCGGGAGTGCCTCGAGTGTGTCCTCGAGGACGTCGAGGCGCCGGGCGGGCGGGAGGACCTCGTATCCGTAGGCCGCCTGCTCCTGATCGAACCATCCGGCGCCGAGCCCACAGATCACCCGCCCTCCGCTCAGGACGTCGACGGTCGCGACCGTCTTGGCGAGAAGGCCCACGTTGCGATGGCTGGCGCAGGTCACCAGCGAACCGACCCGCACCCGCTCGGTCTTGGCCGCGATCCAGGCGATCGTGGACCAGGCCTCGAGCATCGGATCCCAGGCTCTGCCGACCTGAGGAATCTGCCTGAAGTGATCCATCACCCAGATCGAATCGAAGCCGGCCGCCTCGGCCGCTGCGAGGGTCTCATCGAACTCGTGAGGGTCCCGGTCGCCCTCCGCCCACGGGAAACGGCCCAACAGCAAACCGAACCCGAGGCCGCGGCGTGGGGAGGCCGGCGGCTTCTCGGCGGCGACCGCGATTTCGGCCGACACCGTGCGGGCCCTGGCCGGCGCAGGCGCGTCGGCGGTGACCGAATGAACGGCGTGGAATGACTCTGCGACGAGCTGCTGTCGTTGATCGGGCCATGCTGTGAGAGCTCGGCGCATGACCTCGTCGGGAACGCGTTTGTCGCGTGAGCGATTGAGTCGCCGGCAGCTGGCGGCGGAAGTGTCGAACGTGACCAGAAAGACGGGGAGGCCCTTCGACGACGCCACGCTGCGCCACTGCGCCCGCGCGTCGGCGTCGGTCCCGAGCGTGTCGACGACGGTGGTGAGGCCGCGACGCACCCGTTCGGCCACGATCTGATCGAGGAGCTTCAGCGCCACGGCGGATGCAGCCATGTCGCCCGCGCTGTCGCCGGCGAGGGCGCGGAGCTGATCGCTCGACACGGTCGCGTCCGGAAAGTTGGAGTGCGCCCACGTCGTCTTTCCCGAGGCAGGAGGCCCGGCGAGGATCACCAGGCAGGGCGACGGGAGAACGATCTCCTCCTCGACCTCGTCCTCCGGCATCGAACGGATCGGTCCGTCAGCCGGCGCGCTGCAGGCGGCGCAGGGGCGGCTCTGTCTTGGGTGGGTTGCGGCGCGGCGGGAGCTCGGCGATCAGATCGAGCGTGGCGGCGGCGATGATGTCGACAGCACGATCCACCGCGTCTTCGGTGCGGGCCGAGACCTTCGAGATGCCACCCACCTTGCGCACATACTGAAGCGCTGCCGCGCGGATCTCTTGTTCTGTCGCATCGGGCTCGAGCCCGCGCAGGGTCGTGATGTTCCGGCACATGGGTCCGAATCTAGTGGCGGGCCGTTCGTTGGTCGGCGCTGTGCGCCCCTAGGCTGCGCGGCGTCATGTGGAGAGGGCGACGGGGGATCCAGCTTGTCGGAAGTGTCCTTCTCATCGCGCTTCTCGTGGGCGCATGTGGCAGCGACGAGGAGCCGGGCCCGGATTTCAGCGCTCTGCTGACGAGTGCCGGCTCGCTGACGCGTGCCGAGTCCCCGTTGGCGTTCGTTCAGGCGCTGCGCGTCGAGACCGGCGCCGGTGCCTTCCTCGAGCAGACGACCGAAGGCGTGTACGACGGCGAAGTCGATCAGGCCAGCCTCGTCGTCACGACTGAGCAGTCCGAGGACGGCGGTTCATTGTTCGTCGTGGACAGCACGGTCGATCCGGGGACGACGCTGCGACTCGTCATGGACGGTCGTCAGGTCTTTCTGCGCGTCGACGTGCTGGGGCTCGACAACACGGCGTGGTCGATCGTCCCCGCGAGCGAGGCGACCCCAACCGCCGACAGCACGGTTGCGGTCCTCGGCGCAGCTCTTGTCGCCGAGCCCGCCGCGGCCGAACGGATCGGGGAGATCGGCGCGGAGGACGTCGGCGGAGTCGCCGCGACCCGCTACCGAGTTCCTGCCAACGCAGCGGAGGTGGCGATCTATCTCCCCAGCGAGACGCTCAACGTGCTCAGTGAGCAGGGCCTTGGAACACGTCCGATCGACGCGCGGACGTTTGTCGAGTTCTGGCTCGATGATGCGGGCAGGATCAGAAGGATCGAGATCGATCACGAGCCCCTGCTCGCGGCGATGAACGTCGAGGCCCTGCGCGATGTGACGATGTTCCGTCAACGGTTCGAGATCACCCAGTTCGGTGGTGTGGCCGTGCAGGTTCCGAGCCCCGCCGAGATCGCGGTGGACGGGGAATAGTCGTGACGGTGCCGCTTGCCGAGCAGCGCCGCCAACTCGCTCTCGCGTGCCGGGTGATGGCCCACCGCGGACTCGTGGCGGACATCCTCGGGCACATCAGTTGGAGAATTGACGACCGCCACCTGCTCGTTCGGTGTCGCGGTGCAGACGAGCGCGGACTTCGCTTCACGACCCCCGACGACATCCGCCTGGTCGACCTCGACGGCGAGGCCGGCGCGCCAGGCGAACTCGACTCACACCGGCCGCCCAATGAGCTGTCGATCCACACGGAGCTCATGCGGCGCCGCGATGTGGAGTCGGTGGTACATGTTCATCCCTCCGACGTCGTGGTCGCAGCGATGAGTGAGATCGACCTCGTTCCGTGGATCGGTGCGTACGACATCCCTGCGATGAGGCTCGCCGAGGAAGGCATTCCCGTTCACCCGCGAGCGGTCCTCATCAGCGGAGCGGAGCTCGCGGAGGAGATGATGGAGTCCATGGGGAATGCCGATGTGGTAATTCTGGCGGGGCACGGGCTCGTGACGGTCGGAACGACCCCCGTCGAGGCGATGCTGCGCGCGCTGCAGGTCACCGAGCTGGCGCGGTTGTCGCTGGCCGTCGTCCACGCTGGTGGCGAGCCGACGCCGATCTCGCAGGCCGATCGGGCGGAGCTTCCCGACCTCGGTGCCGGCTTCAATCACGAAGTGCTGTGGCGACATCATCTCGCGAGCCTCGATGCAGACGGATGGGGACTCTGATGCCGCCGGACGTGTCGGAGGTGACGAGCGCAGCACGCCGCGGGCTCGTCCCCGCCCACGTCTACAACGACCAGGCCATCTTCGAGCTCGAGCGGGACCGTCTCTTCTCGCGGGCCTGGTTGTTCGTGGCGCACGAGTCCGAGATCCCCGAGCCCAACAGCTACGTCGTGCGCAACATCCTCGGCGACTCGCTCCTCGTCACACGCGGCGTGGACGGCGAGATCCACGTGATGTTCAACATGTGTGTTCATCGTGGAATGCAGGTGTGTCGGGCCGAACGCGGGACCGCCTCGACGTTTCGCTGTCCGTACCACGCCTGGACCTACCGCAGCGATGGCACGCTCGCGGGCCTGCCCTTCCACCAGGACGCATACGGCGGCGAGGAGGGCTTCCGCAAGGAAGGTCAAGCCCTCCTGGCGGTCCCTTCGGTCGCCAACCGCAACGGGCTGATCTTCGCGAGCCTGGATCCTGACGCGCCGCCGTTCGACGAGTGGCTGGGGGACTTCGCCTTCTACCTGGACTTCTACACGAAGCCCACGGACGCGGGGATCGAGCTCCGGGGACCTCAGCGCTGGCGCGTCAACGCCAACTGGAAGATCGGCGCAGAGAACTTCATGGGCGACAGCTATCACACGCCCCACACCCACGCGAGCGTGGTGGACATCCGGTTGTTCGGGGAGCCGCGTCCCAACAAACGCAAAGAGGGAGTCCTCTACACCGCAGGACGAGGTGGCGGCACCACCTACAAGCTGCCCGCAGAAGGCGACCTCGACTCCGGGCTCGGCTACGTCGGGTACCCGGCTGACCTGCGTGCCACGATGGCCGCCTCGTGGCCGGCCGAACGACGGGCGTTGGTGGACAACGGCGGCTTCATGCCCTCGGCGGCGACGCTGTTCCCGAACCTCAGCTTCGTCCACAACTGGCCCGCTGTGGACGAAGAGGGGACGCTGGCGCCCTTCACGTCGATCCGCCTCTGGCAACCGATCGGACCGAGCGAAACCGAGTGCCTGTCGTGGTTCGCGGTCGCGGCTGACGCGTCAGGGGAGTTCAAGGAGCGGAGCTACAAGGCGTACATCATGTGTTTCGGCACGTCGGGCATGTTCGAGCAGGACGACGTGGAGAACTGGGTGTCGATCACCACCACCGCCGGCGGCTCGATGGCCCGCAGGCTGTTGCTGAACAACCGGATGGGGCTCGACCACGAGGACCGCTCGCTCGTCGAGCAGCACGACGGGTTTGCCGGACCCGGCGTCGGCTACCAAGGGTTCAACGAGCACGGCCAGCGTCACTGGTTCGCCCAGTGGTGCGATCTCCTCGAACAGGAGGCGCCCACGATCGCGCCGATCGCGTTTGGGGCGGACGCGTCGGATGGCTGACGCGCCGCTTCCGTACACGGACGCGCGTCACCTGGACGCGCACCAGTTCCTGGTTGAAGAAGCCCACCTCCTCGACAGCGGCCAGTTCGAGGCCTGGCTCGGTCTGCTGACCTGTGACGTGGAGTACGTGATGCCCGTGCGCGTCACGGCGGTGAAGGCGATCGATGAGGCGTCGGTCCGGACCATGGACCACTTCGCCGAGGACTACTACTCACTTCGACTGAGGGTGCAACGCTTCGCCACGGCTCACGCGTGGACGGAGGATCCCCAGAGCCGGGTCCGGCACCACATCACGAACGTCCGGACCTTCGCCGGGGAGGACGCTGACGCGCTTGTGGTCGAGTCGGCGGTGATGGTGTTTCGGTCCCGCGGTGACCAGCAGGCTCCGGACTTTCTGAGCGCGGGCCGACGCGACATCCTGCGGCGCGTCGGCGGGGACCTACGCCTGGCCCGACGCGAGATCGAGGTGGACGAAGCGGTTCTCCGAACGCAGAACCTGGCGGTCTTCCTGTGACGCTGCTGGAGGGTCGCAGGTGCCTGGTGGTCGGCGGTGGATCGGGCATCGGACGGGCGGTCGTGGAGCGGTTCCTCGCGGAGGGCGCGTCAGTGGGTGTTCTCGAGCTGGATTCGACGAAATGCGAGTCGCTGACGCGCGTCGGCGGGATCGGCCCCGTCGTGCGGGGGGACGCGTCGGAATGGGATGCGAATGACTCGGCCGTCGAGGCCGTCATCGACGCTTTCGGGCGACTGGACACCTTGGTGCAGTGCGTCGGAGTGTTCGACTACTACCGGGGCCTGGGGGAGCTGACGCGTCAGCAGCTCGACGCCGGCTTCGACGAGATCTTCGCAACGAACGTCCGGAGTCACCTCGTGGGGGTGCACGCGTCAGCCGCTGCACTGCGCGAATCGAAGGGCTCGGTGATTCTCACGCTTTCGACGTCCAGCTACGCGTCAGGGCGTGGGGGAGTGCTGTACGTGGCATCGAAGTTCGCCCTGCGCGGCGTCGTCGAGTCCCTCGCGGACGAGATGGCGCCAGATGTGCGCGTCAACGGCGTCGCTCCGGGCGGAACCCTCGACACCGACCTGCGCGGGCTGCGGTCGCTCGGTGAATCCGATCGGTCGATGGCTGACGCGTCAGGCCGCGAAGAGGACCTGCGCGCCAGAACACGCCTCGAAGTCGCTCTCACCCCTGCTGATCACGCTGCGAGCTACGCGTTCCTCGCGTCAGAGGGCGCGAGGGGGATGACCGGACGCGTCCTGCATCCCGACGGCGGCGCGAACCTGCCGCGCCGCTGACGCGCCGCTGCCCTTCCGCGTTCCGCCGGCGCGTCAGCGCATCGAGATGGTGCCCATCACGTCGTCGTCGCCAGATCCCGGAGCGGCGATCTCCACGATCCGTTCGTCGACGTCGTCGTACTCCAGGCGCAGGGCGCGGCACATCGTGGCGTGCAGCATGTACATCGACGTGGCATAGGTGAGCTCGATGATCTGCTCCTCGTCGAGGTGGCTGCGCAACGCGTCATAGGTGGCGTCCTGGACGCGTCCGCCGCCCATGACGAGCTCATCGGCGAACGCCAGCACTGCCCGTTCCTCGCCGGTCCACAGGTCCGCCACCGACCATGCGGGCACCGCGGCGAGCTGCTCGTCGGTCACTCCTTCGCGCCGCGCCGCCTTGCAGTGCTGGCTGAACACGAACTGGCTGCCCGCAGCAAAGCCCGCACGCGTCAGCGCGAGCTCCCGGAGCCGCGGGTCGAGCGATCGGTTGGGGCTGTTGAACAGCGCAAATCCGGCGACCATGTGGTCGAGCAGCTCTGGCGTCTGAGCGAAGACCGTCCACCAGTTGCCCGGAGTCCCCGTTGCGGTCCCAGGCTCGGCGACGGGGTCGCGATCGCCGAACAAGCGCTCGTAGATGGGCAACACACTGTCTGGCGCGTCAGCGCGAGGGATCTGTTGTGTCCGTGGCATGCGCATACTGTAAGGGCGCCCAATCCAACGACAAGGGGGGTCCGTCGAGATGGGACAGACACCGAAGAACACCGAGTTCGAGTTCCGCGGGTTCAACCACGTGGCTCTCGTCTGCAAGGACATGGCCCGCACGGTCGACTTCTACACCAACGTGCTCGGGATGCCGCTCATCAAGACGCTCGAGATTCCCGGGGGCGGCCAGCACTTCTTCTTCGATGCGGGCAACGGGGATTCGCTTGCCTTCTTCTGGTTCCCCGGCGCTCCCGAGGCCGCGCCAGGCGTCGCATCGGCCGGTGAGCTCCCGGGCGGCGGCAACATCGTCTCCGCCCACGGGTCGATGAACCACATCGCCCTCGACGTGCCGGCCGACAAGTTCGACGACTGTGTCGACCGGCTCAGGGACAAGGGCGTCGAGGTGAGCATGGTGCTCAACCACGACAACAGCGAGTCCACGGTGTCGCAGGAGCTGCACCCCGGCGTGTTCGTCCGTTCGGTCTACTTCTGGGACCCCGACGGTGTCCTGCTCGAGTTCGCGTGTTGGACCCACGACGGCTTCACCGAAGCCGATCGCCAGCACCTCCCCGCCGATGCCGACGGCCAGCGCGTCGAGTTGGTCGCGGACTGAAGGTGAAGGTCACCCGCCTGTACACGGGCGACGATGGTCGCTCACATTTCGAGGACCTCGAGATCCCGTTGACCACGATCGAGGGCGTGGGTCAGATGTCGGGCCGAATTCCGGCCGACTCGGTGTTCTTCCGCGATACCGCTGACGCGGGGCCCGATGTTTGGGACTTCCACGTCGCGCCGCGCCGGCAGTTCGTGATCCACCTCTCAGGGGTCGCGGAGATCGAGGTAGGCGACGGCACGAAACGTCGATTCGGGCCAGGCGAGCTGCTCCTCGCTGACGACACCACAGGCGAGGGTCACATCAGCCGCGAGATCGAGGGCCCGCGGCTGCAGATCTTCGTCCCCCTCGACGCGTCAGCCGACATCTCCGGCTGGCGCGGCTGACGCACCGACCACGCGAGGCCACAGTGCTCACCTGCACATCACCGCGCACGGACCTGGCTGAGCGTGTCGCGACGCTTTTCGGCGCTACATCGCCAAGGAGCCCATCGGCGTTGTCTTCGTGGTCGCGCCGTGGAACTACCCGTGCCTCACCGCGATCAACAGGATCGCCCCGGTGCTCGTCGCCGGAAACGCCGTCGTGTTGAAGCACGCGACCCAGACTCTTCTTGCGGGCGAGCGTTTCGATGCCGCGGCTCGCGCAGCGGGCTTGCCCGACGGGCTGTTCTCGAACATCCGCGCCGGCCATGGAACCGTTGCGGATCTGATCGCGTCGCGGTCGTTCGACTTCATCACACCGGCTCGGTGGGAGCGGGCGCGTCCAGCGAGCGTTCGGCGGCTGGCACGTTCACCTCGCTCTACGACGAGTTCGTCGAACGCTCGCTCGCGCTTGTGAACGACTACGTGCTCGGCGACCCGCTGGAGCACGAGTCGACCCTCGGCCCGATGGCCCATGTGAGGTTCGCCGACGAGGTTCGCGCCCAAACCACCGAGGCGGTTGCAGCCGGCGCGACGGCCCTCATCGATGCCACGTTCCACCTCCGCCGCTGAGGCCGCGAAGAGACGTCAACCCCGCGGGATGTGTGGCAACACCTTCTCCGCGAATTGCTCCATCGAGTACATCGCCTTGTCGTGGGGCATGTCGCCGATCTGGAACCAGGCGAGCAGCTTGCCCGCGCCCGCCTCTTCCATGTTGCGCACGAGGCGCTCGCCGACCTGTTCGGCCGTTCCGACCAGCGGCTCGCCCGCCGACAGAGCCGGACCGCCGGCGCCGGACATTTCCCGGGCGATCTCCAGACGGGTGCGGTAGGAGCTCGCCGCGGTGTACCCGGGCGGGAAGAAGGTGGGAAGCGGCAGCGTGAAGCAGCGCTCCTGGAAATAGCGGACGTGCGGCTCGAGCGAGGCCATGGCGGCCTCCTCCCCATCCGGGTGGATGTGCACGACCGACGTGAGGCCGAATTGCTCGGGTCCCGCGGTGTAGCCGAACCCTTCGGCGTACTCCCGGTACTTGCCGTAGAACTGTTTGAGCCGCTCCATCGGAACGAACGTGCATGCGAGCGGGTAGCGGCGCTCGGCGGCCCACTCGAGTGTTTCAGCCGACCCCTGCGAAGGCACGAAGATTGGGGGGTGCGGCTGCTGCAGTGGGCGTGGCCACACGTTGACGTACCGGAACTGGAAGTGCTCGCCGTCCCAGTTGAATGGTCCCGGATCCGTCCACGCCTTGAGGATCAGATCGTGCGCTTCGAAGAACATGTCGCGCGACCGGGTGGGGTCCATGTTGAGGGAGTGGTACTCGGCGCCGATGCCACGAACGAAGCCGGAGAGAATCCGGCCGCCGGACATGACGTCGAGCATCGCGACCTCTTCTGCGACGCGCAGCGGGTTGTCGCGCAATGCGATTCCGTTGCCCAAGATGGCGATCTTGGCCCGGCTGGTGCGGCTGACGAGGGCGGCAGCCATGATGTTGGGCGACGGCATGAGCCCGTAGGCGTTCTGGTGATGTTCGTTGACGCAGATGGCGTCGAACCCGGCTTCATCTGCGAAGACGAGCTGGTCGAGGTACTCGCCATACAGCTGCTGGCCGAGTTCGGGGTCGTACTCGCTGTTGGGGTAGACGACCCATGCCGACGTGTACTTCTCGACGACGTCGGGGTCGATCTTGGGCCAGGGCATGAGGTGGAAGGCGTAGATCTCCACGTCAGATCTCCTCTCGCTCACCATGCAGCTTCACCGCGGCGGCGACGACGGCGGCAGGAGCGTCGATCGTCACCATGTGGCCCGCTTCGGGAACCACCTCGAACGGCGCGCCCAAGATCTCGGCGACGCGCCGCCCGTGCTCGGGCGGAAGCAACCGGTCGCCGGCCCCCCACACGACGACGGCCGGACAGTCGACCTGGTGAAGGCGCCGCTGCAGGCGCTTGTCGTAGGGGCGTTCCCACATGAGGCGGGCCTGCGCGGCGAGCTCGACCCACAGGTCGGTCGCAGCGTCGATGTCGCCGGTCAGGGGGTCGACCACAGACCCGTCGATGGACTCGGCCAGGTACCCGAGTGCCTCGGGAGCCTGCTTGATGAAGATGTCCGGCATGGGCTCGTCGGGCCGGAGCCCGAGGGTGCCAACGGTCAGCAACGCACCGACGAGATCGGGACGGTGCGCTGCGAGGTCGAGGGCCATCCAGCCACCGAGGCTGACGCCTACAACAAGCGGGCGCTCGAGTTCGAGGGCCCTCAGCAGCCCGGCGTTGTGGAAGGTGATGTCGGTGACATCGTGGACCCAGGCGGGAATCTCCTCGCCGCCGAACCCGGGGTGGATCGGGGCATAGACGGTGAAATGCTCGGCGAGGCGGTCGTGGATCTCCGACCATGCCGACGTGTTGGCCTCACCGTGCAGGAACACGAGGGGCGGCCCCTCGCCGCCGACGTGGACGCGAGCCTGGTAGTCGATGACCGAGACGTCGACTGTCTTCATCGGGACTCGACCGTCTCCAGCCACTTGGCGATCATGTCTGCCCCTCGGGTGGGGTCTTCGCACATCCACCAGTGCCCGAGACCCTCGAGCATTGCGACCTCTGCGCTCGCCCGCTCAGCGGTCTTGCGGGCCAGGGCTTCGCCGCCGGTGTAGTGATCTTCGGTGGCGATCACGACCAGGCCGGGGTTGACAGCAGCCTCGCCGAGTCGTTCGCCGAGTTCGGCCATCACGGGTTGCGCGGCGCTGCGGTAGAGCGGAACGATGCACGCCGCCATGTCCTCGTTGACGTGTGGCGCGACCTGTGCCGCGACGACTTCGCCCATCCCGAGTCCGCGGAACATCGCCGCGATGTCCTCCGTAGGCGTCGCGGCCATTCCGGCGACGATCGCCTCGCCGTCGGGCCCCTGCCACCCTTGGGCTGCGTCGTGCCACTCATACTCGGCGTTGAAGCATCCTGCGATGTCGGTGCACCAGCTGCGGATGAGGTCCGGCCGTTCGATCGCGACACGCATCACGTGGCCGCCGCCCCAGTCGTGCCCGATGAGGTCGGTCGGACCGTCGAGCTGTTCGAGTTCGGCCACCAACCAGGCCAGGTACTCATCGCTCGCGGCACCGAATCCCTCCGGAATCGGGGCGCCGAAACCTGGTGGCGACAACGCGATGACGTCGTCTCGGCCGAGTTCGGTCCGCATGGGACCCCAGATGGCGTCGGTCTCGGGATTCCCGTGAACCAGTACGACAGACATGGCGGCCCCCTCGCTGCGCTGTGCTCGTTGGGGGTGACGGTAGCTGGTGTGTCCTGCGGACGCCCCGACGCCACGGGTTTGGGTGTCTCGACGCTGACCGCAGGCGCTCAGCCCTGCGGTGGCGGGCGCTCTTTGGCCAGGTCCTCGACGACTTCGGCGTTGGGCAGCGCGGAGAGACCGCGGGGCGGCAGGTAGAGCTTGCGGTCGCGGGAGCCGCCGCCCACGATCACCTTCTCGCAAGCCATCACCCGTGCGTCGATCCACAGCGGGAGATCCGCTGGCAGGCCGAACGGGGTCACGCCGCCCAGCGTCATGCCGGTGATGTCGGCGGTTTCGTCCGGCGGAGCGAATGAGGCCTTCTTCACCCCGAGGCGCTTGCGGACCACCTTGTTGACGTCCACCTGAGTGGTCGCGAGGACCATGCACATCGCGTACACCCGGGGGTCGCTCTTGCCGACCACCATGATGGCGTTCGCCGACTCGTCCATCCGATAGCCGTAGTGCTCGCAGAACTCCGCTGTGTCGGCGAGCTCGGGGTCGCAGTCGATCACCTGGTGCTCGACACCAGTGGCGTCGGCGGCCGCGAGAACGGGATCGGTCACCAGAAGAAGATAGCGAGAAGTCGTTTGAAATTTTTAGAAAGCTCTCATGTTTCTCATTCTCGATGCCGTTCAACGGGTCTCGGGCGAGGGCCGAGCATCGCGAAATCCGAAAGGGGGACGCCATGCCATGGCGCGAAAGGGGTGGCGACGACGGCGCCGCGGCAGCCGAGTTCGCGCTGGTCTTGCCGCTTCTCAGTCTTCTGATTTTTGGTGTCGTCGAGTTCGGCCAGGCGTTCTATCGGTACCAGGCGGTGCAGTCGGCGGCGCGCGAAGGCGCGCGAGTCGGTGCGGTGGAGCCGGGAGCGGAGTGCGCTCGCGTCACGCAGAGCCTCGAGACCGCGAGCGTAGGGACGGCGAGTTGCACTGTCGTAGCGAGCTGCCCAGGTGATCGCGTGATCATCGAAGTCAGCGCCACCGAGTCCATCGACATCCCACTACTCGGAAGTCGCAATGCGGACCTCACGTCGCGAGCGGAGTTTCGATGCGAGACCGGGTGAAGGACGAGAGCGGCGTTGTCTCGGTGTTGGTTGCCGCAGCGATCCTGGCGCTCGTGGGCTTCCTGGCGCTTGTCGTCGACATGGGCGCGGTCTATGTCGCCAAGCGTGAGCTCAGCCAGGCCAGCGATGCTGCAGCGCTCGCAGCGGCGCAGGAGGTCGCCCGCGGATCTGCGGGATGTCCGGCGGTGGCGTTGGACTACCTCACTGCCAACTCGCCGGAGGCTCAGCTCGAGGACTGTCAACACGATGCCATCGACCCGTATGACAACAATCCTTACGACAACGACCGCGAGGTCGAGGTCATTGCGACCCGCGACGTTCCCCTGATGTTTGCGGCCATCCTCGGGCGCAACACGGTCACAATCCGTGCCGCAAGCGAGGCGGAGTTCGGGCCGCTGCGCTCGTCCACCGGGCTACGACCGTTCGGCCTCTGTACAGCGAGCCCGGCCTTCCTGGCGTGGCAGGCGTCTGGTCATTCCAGCACGCAGGTGTTCAGGGTCAGCTACACCAAGGCCTCGCCTCAGGACTGCGGGACCGCTGTGCCGGGAAACTGGGGTCTGCTGGACTTCGATGGGGGGTCGAACTCAACCAACACACTCCGATCCTGGGTCATCGACGGCTATCCGGGCGTGGTTTCGGTTCCCGCATGGCACGACGGCGACCCGGGAGCGTTCTCGAACGCACTTGACATCCACACCATTGTCGGGGAAACGGTCTACCTGCCTGTCTTTGACGTCGCGACCGGCAGTGGTGCCAACTCCTCGTTCCACGTCGAGGGCATCGTGGCGGTGACGATCGTCGGCTATCAGGCGACCGGCTCGCAAGCCAGCCGCTACCTCGACCTGCGGTTCGAGAGCCATGTCATCTCAGGGGACTGTTGCGACGATGAAGCAGGTGCTCTGTTGAACACCGGCTTGCTAGGTATCCGTCTCTGCGAGCTGGACGATGCGGGTCACTGCGACTGATCGACCGCGGTGAGAAGGGAATCGTTCATCGGTCACCTCGGGCTCGTGCGGTTGCCGCGTCATCGACGGCTCGCCCGTCGTCGGCGATCACGACGCCATAGTCCCGAGCAGCGGCCTCCGCAGACAGGATCTCGTCCCGCACGTCGCGCAGGACCAGCGATGGTTCGCGGGTGAGCGGGTCGCCCCAGCCGCCGCCGCCCGGTGTTTCGGCGATCATTCGAGCGGGGCCGAGGCGCGTGACCCCGTACTTCGGCGGCTCGAACATCGGGCCGTCGGCATTCTCGTCGACGGGGGCGATCCACTCATGGCCGACACCGCCGGTGCCGCCACCCTGGACGCCATGCCCCGATGCCGTGTGAAGGCCTTCGGCTCGGAACGACCAGATCGCCGGTTCGAGGATGTCGGCCTCATAGCGGACGCCGGTTCCTCCCCGGTGCGCTCCCGGTCCTGCGTTGTCGGTGAGCTGCTCGTGGCGGACGTAACGAACCGGGTACTGCTGCTCGTGGAATTCCAGGTTGGGCATGTCGAGGCCACCGAGGCTGATGAGGTGGCCCATCTGAACGAAACCGTCGCGTTCGGCCGTGGCGCCGGGCGTCCCCATCGCATGCCACTGGTACATGACCCATGTGGTCCCGTCGTCCCGCTTGCCGGCGACATGTCCATGCATGGTCTTCGACCATGCTGCGCACGCCCGATCCGGGGCCGCTTGGGCCAACGCCTGCCACACCGCGATCACGATCTCGTGGGCCACATAGACGGTGTTCATCGTCATCGGGGCAGGCGGGCGGGCGTTGACGATCGTGCCTTCGGGGGCGATCACCGTGAGGCCTCGGTACGTGCCCTCGTTGCGGGGAATCGACGTGTCGAAGAACGATGACACAGCCAGGAACGCTGACGAGTAAGTGTTGGCCAGCGAGCTGTTCTTGAATCCGTCGATCTGGGGATCGGACCCCGAGAAGTCGAGGGTCATCTCGTCGCCGTTGACGGTGAGCTCGACCCGCACCGCGATGTCGGTGGTGACGAAGCAGTCGTTGTCGCTGTGGTCCTCGCCGAAATAGACCCCGTTCGGGAGCTCGGCGACCGCAGCGCGCATCCGCCGGTCGGCATGATCGAGGACGCCGTCGAGATACCGCAAGTACGGATCCACGCCGAGTTCGTCGACGAGCGCCGAGACCCGCTCGGCACCGATCTGGGTCGAGCCCATCATCGCCAGCAGGTCACCGTCGAGCAGTTCGGGTGTTCTGCAGTTGATGAGCAGAAGTTCCCAGAGGTCGTCTCGCACGACGCCCTTCTCGACCAACTTCAGCACCGGCAGCCGGATTCCCTCCTGCCAGATCTCGGTCGCCTCGGGGTTGTAGGTCCCGGCGAGGCCCCCGCCGATGTCGCTCTGATGGGCCCGGTTGCAGCAGAACCCGGCGATGACGGGATTCTCGTCGCCGACGAACACCGGCCGTGCGATGACCCAGTCGGGCAGGTGGTTGCCGCCCGCCACATACGGGTCGGACAGCAGGAAGATGTCGCCGGGCTCGATCCGACCGGCGAAGCGACCCAGGAGTGCGCGAACTGCGAAACCGCCGCCTCCCGTGTGGATCGGGATGCCGTCGGCGTTGGCGACGAGGGTTCCATCTGGAGTGGTGATGAAGCAGCTGAAGTCGTGGCTCTGGCTGAAGATCGTGCTCCGAGCCGTCCGCGTCATCACCCAACCCATGTGCTTGCTGACCTGATCGAGCCGGTTCTGCATCAGGGCCAGCACAATCGGATCGAGGCTGGTTTCGGACCCAGAGCCGTCGTCGACTCGCGCGCCGGCTCCATCTGTTTCCACCGCCGACACAGCATCAGCGAGGGTCAGCATGAAGTCACCGTTGGGGTGGACCTCCAGCACATCGCCCGGCCGAACGACGACGGTGGTGGTCAACTCCTCGATGATCGCGGGGCCCTCGACGCGATGACCTGGGCGGGCCAGCGCCCCATCGAACACGGGGGTGTCGCGCCAGCCGAACTCGTCGTGCCACACCCGCCGCGTCTCCAGGGGCTCCAGCGCGTCCGAGGTTGAACCACCTCCGACCAGGCGTACAGAACCAGTGGAGCCACGGGCGATCAGGCGCAGCGACGAGACCATGATCGTGCCGCCATCCTGCACGTGGCCATACAGCCGCTGGTACTCCGCTTCGAAAGCCGCGCGGACCGTCGCCCGTTCGACTTCGCCGGCCGGAACGCGGACCTTGATGCTCCACAGCTGGCCGGGGTGGTGGAGCTCCAGCTCGTGGGTGAGCGTGACGTCGCTCGGCTCGAACCCTTCGTGGCCCATGACCTCATGTGCTTGCGCCTCGAGCTCCCCGAACGCGCCGTGGAGACGATTTGGGTCGAGTTGGTCGAGCGACCCGATGAGGACTCGCGTGAAGTCCTGGCGGACATCTGCATGCAGCATTCCGATCGCGCAGAGGGCGCCCGCGTCGCGGGGGATGTACACCCGCCGGCAGCCGAGACCGTTGGCGACCGATGCGCCGTGCATCGGGCCCGCACCGCCGGCCGCCGCGAGCGTGAAACGGCGCGGCGAGTGCCCGCGTTCGATCGAGATGTGCTCGACGGCCGACAGGAGGTGCTGTTCGACGAGCTCGACGATTCCGGCCGCGGCTTCGTGGACCGTCATGCCGAGCGGCGTCGCCACGTGCTCTTCGACGGCGGCGGTCGCTGCATCGAGGTCGAGATCCAGCGTGCCTCCCGACGATTTGCCGGGGCGCAGTCGACCGAGCACCAGCTGAGCGTCGGTGACGGTGGGAAGGGTGCCGCCTCGGCGATAGCAGGCGGGTCCGGGGTCGGCGCCTGCGCCTTCGGGCCCCACGTACAGCATCCCGGCGCCGTCGACGCCGGCGATGGTGCCGCCGCCTGCGCCGATGGTGTGGATGTCGATGGCGGGCGACGACACGTGGTAGCCGGCGATGTCGATGTCGTCTTTGGTGTCGACCTCGCGGTTGGACATGAGCAGCACGTCGCAGGACGTTCCGCCGATCTCCATGGAGATGACGTTGCCCTCATCGCCTGCGTCGACACCGGCGTCGTCGATGGCGCGGCTGTAGAGGTTGAGGGCGCCGACGGCGGCTGCGGGCCCCGACAGCAGCAGGTTGACGGGTCGGTCAGCGAGTTGGCCGACCGACGCTGCTCCGCCGTTGGACTGCACGAGCAGGAGCGGATTGGCCAGGCCGAGCTGGCCGAGTTCGGTCTCGAGCGAACGGAGGTAGGCCACGATGCGTGGCGACAGCGCGGCGTTGATGACCGCTGTGGAGGTGCGCTCGTACTCGCCCATCAAGGGGGACGTGGCCGCCGAGGTGCTGATCCACTCACCGTCCCAGCGGTCTCGTAGTGCAGCGGCCACCGCCTGCTCGTGGCGGTCATCGACGTAGCTGTTCATGAGGGCCACGGCGATGGCTTCGACGCCGTCGGCGGCAAAGATCTCGAGGATGTCGTCGAGGCCGCTCAGGTCGAGTTCGGCGTGCTCGGTGCCGTCGGCGTCGATTCGACCCGGAAGCGAGCGGCGGAGATAGCGGGGAACGAGGACCGGCGAGAAGGGCGCCCGATGGTTCCACTGGTCCGTGCGCAGGCCCCTCCGGATCTCGAGGCTGTCGCGGAACCCGTCGGTGGTGATCAACCCGACCGTCGCACCCTTGCCTTCGAGGATCGTGTTGGTGGCGACGGTCGAGCCGTGAACGAAGAGCGAGCAATCGGCCAGCACCGCCTCGGTCGGCATGCCGAGGTCGACGGCGACCCGTTCGACCGCAGCGAGAACCCCGCGGCTCGGATCGCTCGGGACCGAGGGAACCTTGGCCACCCATGTGGCTCCGGTGTCGTCGGCGAGGACGAGGTCGGTGAAGGTCCCGCCGACGTCGACCCCGATGCGCCACGGCGCCGTCGGTGTACCCGGGCTGGCAGTGTTCATCGCGACGACCCCCTCGAAGACCCCCAGATCTTCGCGCCCAGCCCGTCCAGATGTCCTGTTTCGGCGACCTACTTCTTGGGGGCCTTCTCCTTGGGTTTCTTCGCGGGAAGCGCTGCGGTGTGTTCGAGCGCCTTGTGTACCCACTCGTCGAGCGACTCGGGTTCGTCGTCTCGCCATGCCCTCGGCACGGCGACGTACTCCTTCATCGGGCGATCCTCGGGCCCGAATGGGCCGGATCCATCGATGCTCTCGAGCGCAGCCCGGTCCTCCTCGAAAACGGTGCAGAACGACTCGACATGGGGGGTGGAGTCGTTGCCCGTCGAAAACGGTGCAGAACGACTCGGGCGAGTGGGGCGGGGGAGCGGGTGCCAGACTCGGCCCATGGTGAATCCGTTTCCGGACTCGACGTCGCGGTCGGCGGAGCTGTATGAGCGGGCGCGAGCGGTGATTCCCGATGGGGCGTCCCGGTCGACCGTTCTGATACGGCCGCACCCGGTGTACGTCGCTGAAGGAAAGGGCGCGTGGCTGACCGATGTCGACGGGCGCCGCTACCTCGACCTCAACAACAACTTCACCTCGATCATCCTCGGCCACGCAGACCCGGGTGTCGACGAGGCCGTCCGCAGCCAGTTGAGACGAGGCACGGCGTTCTCGCTCGCGACCGAAGCCGAGATCGAGCTCGCCGAGATCTTGACGGACCGACTGCCCGCGGCTGATCGGGTCCGGTTCTGTAACTCGGGGACCGAAGCGGTGATGGGAGCCATCAAGGCGGCTCGGGCGTTCACCGGCCGCCCGGCGATCGTGAAGGTGGAGGGCAGCTACCACGGCACCTACGACCATGCGGAAGCGAGCCTCGGCTCTGATCCCTCCAACTGGGGCGAGAACGCGGCCCCGCACACCGTGCCCTATGCCTCGGGCGCGCCCGAATCGTTGAGCGACGAGGTCGTGGTGATCGGCTTCAACGACGCGGAGGCTGCTCGCGCCGTGATCCATTCCGTGGGAGCGCGCTGCGCCGCCGTGCTGCTCGACCTGATGCCCAGCCGGGTCGGCATGCCGAGCGTCGATCGCGCCTTCTTGACCGCAGTTCAGGACGCATGCCGCGAGGTCGGGGCGCTCCTGATCCTCGACGAGGTGATCACCTTCCGCCTGGGGCCAGGCGGTGGCCAGGCGATCCACAGCATCGAGCCGGACATCACCGCCCTCGCCAAGATCATCGGGGGCGGCTTCCCGGTGGGCGCGGTGGCGGGGCGGGCCGAAGTGATGTCGGTTTTCGAGGCCGTCGCCGGGGAGCGAGCGGCGGTGCCCTCGGGCGGCACCTACACGGCGAACCCCGTCACGATGGTCGCCGGCGTGGCCTGTATGCGACAGCTCGACGGTCCGGCGTTCGACCGCCTGGACGCGATCGGCGAAGCGGTTCGCCGCGGACTCACCGCTGTCTTCGAACGCGCAGGGGTCGCGTGGCAGGTCACGGGGGCCGGGTCACTGTTTCGGATCCACCCGCATCGACGTCGGATCCGCAACTACCGCGACACGCACCACAGCTCGGACGAGGCAGCCACCATGGCCGCGCTCCAGCACCGGCTGTTGGAGCGCGAGGTGTACTTCAGCGGGTACGGGATGGGCTGTCTCAACCTGGCGACGTCCGACGCTGATGTCGACCACTTCCTCGAGGCCATCGGTGATGCCCTGGCCCAGGTGTGAGCCAGCTTCGGTGGATCCTCAGGGAACCGGGTGGCGCTGCCGATCGTCCAAGTGATCGGATGAACACCGATCGGTGAGGTGACTCGAATGAAGAAGCTGCTCGTGGTGGCGACGTTGGCGCTGATTCTGGTGTCGTGCGGCGACGGCGACTCGACCTTTGCGGGGTCCGACTCCGCCGATGGCGTTGTCGATGCTCCCGACGGGAACGGCGCCGGCTTGGCACCGGACATCCTCGGGTCCTGGGACGTCGAGGCGGTGGCCGTGGACAGCGCAGACTCGCCACCACCCAACCCTGCCCCTGCCACCGTCGTGGTGGAACCCGGCGGCATCAGCGGCGATGCGGGGTGCAACCGCTTCTTCGGCGAGTGGTCGAGCACTCCCGACGGCATCGAGGTCGGCGAGTTGGCCATCACCGAGATCGGGTGCCTCGACACGGTGGATTGGTTCGACCTCCTGACGGCCCTGTCCGAAGCGTCCAACGTGACGGCCGATGGCGACGCCCGCGTTCTCGCTAGCGCTGATGGCGCTTTCTCGGTGCGGTTGGTCCCGTCCGGGACCCTCGCCGCGGTCGACACGCCAGAGGAGCCGGAGGAGGAAACAGTGCCCGACACAAGCGAACCCGGTGACGCCGATGCCGCCGATCAACCAGACGACGCAGCGGACTACATCCGGTTGACCGAAACCGAGGCGGGGGCCCTCGCCGAGGAGCGCGGGCATCCATGGCGGATCAGCGAGATCGACGGCGAGCCGCAGATGCTCACGATGGATCACGACCCCAATCGCTACAACTTCGCCATCGCCGACGGTGTGGTCATCAGGGTTCGGGCCGGCTGAACACCTGCGCCACCCAACTCAGCGCTTGCGGACTTCATCCCACGCTTCGACCGTGGCCGCGGCCATGGCCTGGTGCTGCTTCGCGGTGGAGCGGGCCTCGGGGTCGTCGACTCGACGGCTGATGGCGATCGAGGCGAACATGTTTCCCCGGAAGTACGGGCCGTACATCTCCGGCGTGAAGAAGCCGCGCATGTCGTCGGGCGCCTCGCCGGCAGGTCCGCCGGCGGGGGCGTCGACGGCGCTCAGGTCGAGCCCCTCGAGCGCAGCGAACATCTCGTCATCGGTCGTCCGATCTGCGAAGTCGCGCCCCTGGTAGCGGTAGGCCTCGCCGCCGTCTGGGGTGATGACGAGGAGTCCCGGAAGCGCGATCCCGCCGCGCTCCTCGGGGTCGAAGAGGCCGAGCGGTTGCAGGTAGGTCTCCCCGCCGGGGTCGGACACCAGCAACTGGTCATCGAGGCGCCACCGCGAGCGCATGCCGACCTGGCGTTCGTTCTCGTTCACCGAGATGGCGATTACCTCGGCGCCCGCACCGTGAATCCGCTCCGTGTCCTTCGCCAGCCGCACGAGCTGGCCGCAGCAATACGGTCACCAATCGCCTCGGTAGGTGACGAGGACGACGGCACCGGTGGTGCGGCGAAGGTCGAGGATCGCGTCGTGCACGGCTGCCATGGCATTCCCCCAGGTGAGTGGCTTCCGGTGAGCCTACGGGGTTCTCTCTTCCGGGCCGCATACCATCGCCGGCGTGTCCGATGACGAAACTCCCCGCACACCGATCGATCGTGCCTTCATCACCAACGATCCCGACCGCACCGAGCTGATCCTCGTCCGTCACGGCCAACAGCAGTTCCCCGGCCCCGAGGCCGCGGTCGAGGACTGGCGCGATCCGCCTCTGACAGATCTCGGCGAGAAGCAGGCAGCCGCCGCGGGCGCGGCTCTCGCAGGGGAGAACGTCGCGGCGGTGTACTCGTCTCGGCTCTCTCGCGCTCACCGGACCGGTCAGGCCGTGGCCGACCACCATGGCCTCGACGTCACGGTGCTCGACAACCTGGCCGAGATCCACATGTTCGGGTACCTCGAACCCGAACAGCGGCCGCTCGACGTGATGACCGAGACCGAGCTCGAAGGGGCGCGCCGTCGCTTCGCCCGCGAGCGTCGCTGGGACGTGTATCCCTTCACCGAGACGAGCGCAGACTTTCGCCGACGTATCGGAAATGCGCTCGAGGGCATCGTGGCGGCCCACCCGGCCCAGACGGTCGTGGTCGCCTGCCACGGCGGAGTGATCAACGGGTACATCGCGGATTTCCTTCGGCTCGAGCCCGACATGTTCTTCCGCCCGGCGCACGCCTCGGTCCACCGCGTGCTCGCGAGGCATGAGCGGCGGGTCGTTCTCACCATGAACGAGCTCGGTCACCTTCGAGAGCCGCCCGAGCTCCTCTCGTTCTAGACGGGCGCGCCATAGCTCGAATCTGCCAGCCTGTGCGCCGTGAGCGATGCACTCGACGACCTGCTGGCCACCCTCGATCTCGACGACGCTGGGGACGACCGCTTCCTCGGCGCTTCGTCCGGGCACGTGGAGTACGGCCTCTACGGCGGCCACCAGATGGGTCAGGCGGTCGCCGCGGCGGGTCGAACAGTCGAGCCCGAACGGCAGCTGCACTCCATCCACTGCCACTTCCTGCGTGGCGGAGACGGTGAACAGCCGGTGGAGTACGTGGTCGAGCGGATCCGCGACGGGCGGGCTTTCTGCACCCGCAGGGTGACCGGAGTGCAGGACGACAAGGACATCTTCATGGCGGTCGCGTCGTTCCACACGCCCGAGGACGGCAACGGCCTCATTAGCCCGGACATGCCGGGCGGGCTCGCCGATCCCGAGTCGCTGCCGTCGTTCGAAGAGTGCATTGCCGAGGTCGGACCGATCTTCGGGGACGAATGGTCGCTCTCGCCGCGGTCCACCGAGTACCGGATCGCGCATGCGCCGTGGGCGCCGACGGGACCCTCGGAGCGTGGGGGGATCGACTACTGGTTCCGGTGTCGTCGATCGGTCGGCGACAGCCCGCGGGTCCACGAGGCTGTCCTCGCGTACATGAGCGACGACTGCTTGGTCGACGTGGTGCTGGTTCCCTACGGCAAGACGTGGGGATCGGAGGGCACCACGCTCGTGAGCCTCGATCATTCGATGTGGTTCCACCAGCCCGGCCGGGTCGACGACTGGGTCTATGTGGAGCAGTGGCCTGCAGTGGCCACCGGTGCTCGAGGGTTGGCCCACTCGCGCATGTGGCAGGACGGTCGGCTCATCGCCAGCTGCGGCCAAGAGGGCCTCGCCCGCTTCTGACGCTTCTGACCTCCCCCATCTGGGCGCACAGGGGCCCGTCACCCTTCCTTTCGGGAGCACCCACGCCCGGAATGCGGGCGTTCACGCGCCCAAAAGCGACGGGGCGCGGCGAGGCAATCGGGATGCATCTCGTCGAGCGGCGGTCGCGACCCGTAGCGCTCGATGACCTCGGCTCGCGAACCGAACTCGGCCCGCCTCCGCAGCGTCATCTCGATGAAGTTCGTCGCGCCCTCCGGACGGTCGTCTGCCCGCTCGAAGATGATCGGCTCGTAGACCCACGCCGCCGCGATGGCTCCAGGGCGGGCCAACGCGGCGAGCAGCGCGGTCCCGCCTCCCATGGAGTGACCGACGATGAAGGCGTCTCTTGCCCCGAAGTGGTCGAACACCGCACAGATGTCGGCCACCATCCGGAAATCGTCGCACCGAACCTCTGCGGGAAAGCTCGACACCCCGGGGCCTCGGAGGTCGATCCCCACCGGTCTCACCGACGCTCCGAGCTCGGCCATGACCGGCTCCCACATGCGGGAGACCATCCCCGTCCCGTGGACGAAGAACACCAAGGGACCCTCGCCGCCGTAGTCGTGGACTCCCACCTCGACGCCGTCGGTGCTCCCGACCCGGGTGGTCGTGGGATGGCGCATCAGGCGACGATGCCCGCCTCGCGCAGCCGGGCGATGGCCGCGGCATCGTGCCCGAGTTCGCCGAGTATCTCGTCGGTGTGCTCGCCCTTGCCGGGAGCGTGTCTCTCGATCGCGGTGGGCGTCTTGCTGAAGCGGGCTGGTGGCCGTGCTGTTCGAATGCGCCCCGCCGTCGGGTGGGTCGACTCGATGATCGTTCTGTTGTGCGCAACCTGCGGGTCGTCGAGCAGCTGCTCACGTGACAGAACCGGCGCACTCGGGACGTCGGCTTCTTTCAGCGCGGCCAGGGCTTCCGCGACGGTCATCGTCGCGAGCGCGGCACCGAATTCGTCCCGCTGCGCCTGGCTGTTCTTGAGGCGCGCCTCCCGGCTGGTGAAGCGCGGGTCGTCGGCGAGATCCGGTCGCCCGACCGCCCGGCAAGCGCCCTGGTACTGGCGGAAGTTGGTCCAGTTGGCGGCGATCTGACCATCCGCGCAGTCCCAGGGTCGATACCACTCGCTGTAGGTCGGTGTGGGCTCAGCCTCGGGGGCGGTCAGGTTCCAGAACGACTCGACGAAGAGCCACGAAACCATCGAATCGAGCAGGTTCACCTCGATGTGCTGGCCACCCGCGCCACCGGCCCGCGCCACGAGGGCAGCGAGAACAGCATTCGCACCGGTCATGGCCGCGGTCTTGTCCGCCACGACCGCCTTCACGTAGTCGCCGTTCTGCGCCTCGGCCATCCCGGTCCTGGCCTGGATGATCGGGTCGTAGACGGGTTGGTCGGCATATGGCCCGTCCGGCCCGAAGCCCGACACGGACAGATAGACGAGCTCGGGGTTGCGGGCCGATAGATCGTCGTAACCGATGCCCAGCCTCTCGACGACCCCCGGGCGGAAGTTCTGGATGAACACGTCCGCTTCGTCGACGAGCGCGATGAGAATGTCACGTCCCTCCGGTTGACGGACGTCGATGTCGATTCCGCGCTTGTTTCGGTGCAGCTGCACCCACGTGCCGGATTGGTCGCCGATCACTGCGCCGGTCAAACGCATCACGTCGGGGACGCCCACCTTCTCGACGAGCACGACGTCGGCTCCCTGCTCGGCGAGCTGCGTGCTCGCCCAGGGCCCAGCGACCGCGCCAGACACGTCGACGACCTTGATCCCCGCCAGCGGGCCCGTCCCCATGGGTCTCCCTTCGAAAGCCGAGGGAACGCTAGCGAGTTTCGGCGTGGCGGCGGATGAAGGACGTGACCGCCTCGTTCCATCCGGCCGGGTCGTGGGCGTTCACGGCGTGGGCGCCTGGCAACTCCACGATCTCGATGCCGGGCACCATCGCCACCCGGTGGAGCAGGCCCTGGAACTGTTCCTCCTGCACCCCGTTGGTGAGCAGCGTCGGAACGGCGATCTCGCGGAGCCCCTCGCCGAGGGGGAGCGAGTAGTTGGTGACGAGGAACGAGTTCACGAGCCCGGGTCCGGTGTGCTCTGAAAACTCGTCGGCGAGCTTGCGTCGAATCGCCTCAGAGATGCGCTTGGACCGGCCGGGGTTGATCCAGCTGTCCCGGAGCGCCTCCGGACCATTGGCCTCGACCTCGTCAGCGCGCTCCCGCACCATCGTGCGGTTGCGCTCCTGCCACCACTCCGGCTTGGCGAACGCTGAAGACGAGTTGGTGATCACCAGCCCGATCACCCGCTCGGGATGAGCGAGTGCGTAGTGCATCATCAGCGCCGCCCCCATCGACTGGCCGATGAGCCAGACCTGGTCGCCGCCGAGCTCGGATCGTTGGTGATCCAACTCCTCGACGTAGCCGGCTGGTTCGTACCGCTTCGGGTCCGAAGGGCTCGGCGAACGCCCGTGTCCCCAGAGCTCGAGGACCCGCGGACGGCAGACCTCGCTCAAGGCCTCGATGTTGTCGTCCCAGTAGCTCCTGCTGCCCAGGGCTCCGTGGAGAAGGAGCGCGCCGTCACCTCTCCCGGCGTGCTGAACGGCGTTGAGATGGTCGGTCACGCCGGCATCTTGGCAGGTGCGTTCTCGCGAAGTCCCAGCCAACCGTGGAGGAACAGAGTGATGAGGACCAGGGCCCCGCCCGTGAGAGCGGCGGCGCCCAGTGGTTCGTCGACAGCGATGGCCGCGAGGACCGGGCTCAGCGCGGTCTCGCCCAGGATCAGCAGCGTGGTTTCGGAGCTGGCGAGGTGTCGTCCGCCGGCCGTCATCAGTCCCATCGCGCCGGGCATCACCACGAGTCCAAGCACCAGAAGGGGAGGGAGGTCGCCTGGTGTGAGCTCGGTGCTGGTTCCGATCGCCGCGAGGGTCACGAAACCCATGACGCCACCGATACCGGTCGTCGGCACCATGTCGACGTGGCTGCGCGCACGGATGATCGTCATGTTCAGCGCGAGTCCGAAGCTGGCCCAGAGTGCGTACCCATCTCCTGCGTTGAGCGCGCCGTCGAGTGAGCCGCCCACGGCGATCGCCACGCCGACAAAGGCGAACGGCATCGCCGCGATGGTGCGGCGCGGGATCGGGGTGCCCCGTGCCAGCCGCGTGATCATCGCTGCCCACAGCGGCGTCAGCGCAAGGATCAAGACGACGTTGGCGACCGACGTGTTGTCCACCGCGAGCACGAAGAGGATCGTTCCCATCCCCGACAGTGCGCTGGACACGACGCCCCACCGACCGATCGCCCGGATGGCGTCGGGCAGGCGCGTGCCGTAGCGAAAGCCCAGGTAGGCGAAGATGCTCAGAGACGTGAGGCCGGTTCGCCACATCGCAGTGGTGAGCGACGGCGCGTCGATCAGCCGAATCAGAGTGGCGTCGGGAATGATCACCACGACCCCGAGGGAGACGAGGAGAAGACCCTTCTGATGGTCGGTCAACGGGGCGCGGCTCAGTCGCCGAAGAGGCGCCGCCGGAACCGGCGCATCCCGTTCAGCCAGCGGTCGTAGTCGCCGGCCTTGCGCTGGAAGTAGGTCTCGACCTCGGCGTGTGGGAGGACCAGAAACCGTTCGTCGCGCATCGCTTCGACACACGCGGTGGCGGCGTCCTCGGGCTCGAGCAGTCCGTCCTGGCCCGCTTGACGCGCGCCCGCGTCGGCGAAGTCGCCCCGGTCGCCGAGGATGTTGGTGCGCACCGCCTGTGGGCACAGCACCGACACCTTGACGCCCTGGTCGCCGTAGTTGATCGACAGCCACTCGGCGAAGGCGACCGCTGCGTGCTTCGACACCGCGTATGGCCCGCTGTCCATCTGGGTGAGCAAGCCTGCCGCCGACGCTGTGTTGAGGATGTACCCGTTGCCGCGCTCGGCCATCGCGGGGACGACGGCCCGCGCTGCGTAGAGATGGGACCAGACGTGGACGTCCATCATCCGGGTCCACTCTTCGTCCGGCAGCTCGAGTCCGCCGCCCAGGCCGTAGCCGGCGTTCGAGACGAAGACGTCGACGGGTCCGCGGGCGTTCTCGGTGTCTGCCACGACCTGGCGGACATCCGCTTCGTCGGCGACGTCGAAGGCGGCAGCGCTCGCCGCTGCACCGATCTCGTCTGCCACGCGCTGCGCGTTGCGCTCGTTGACGTCTGCGACGACGACGTGCTTGGCCCCCTCTGCAACGAAGGCCTTGGCGATGGCTTCACCGATGCCCGACCCGGCTCCCGTGACGATGCTGACGGTCCCTGCGAGTTCCATGGCGGCGAGCGTACGCGGTTGGAGTCAAGACCGGCAGCCGACGCGCCGATCAGTGTCACAGCACCAGCCGCGCTGAGCGCGCAGACACAGGAGCCCCCGAATGGTCGATTTTGCCAAGAAGGTCCAGAAGAAGGGTGCCGAGCACCTCCACCCGGGTGAAGAGGTTGTCGCGGCCGTCCCGTGGCAACGTCCCGGCAGTCTCGGCAAGCAGGTGGCCTTCAGCTCGGGAGGCCTCGTCGGCGCGGCCGTGTACGCAGCTGCGAACCGCAACAAAAAGGACGACGAGGCCGAGGAGCCCGCTGCGAGCGCGGCGGAAGCGTTCGACGGCAAGCAGGCGATCCTCGCCGTCACCAGCCAGCGCATCATTCTCTTCAGCCAGAGCGCGATGAGCGGTGCCCCCAAGGACGTGGTCGCCGAGTGGAGTCACGATCAGGTGAAGGAACTTCACCTCGAGAAGCAGAAGCTCACCCACCGCGCAGAGCTGACGTTCGCCGACGGCAGCACGGCCGAAGGTGAGATCGTGCGAGCGGCCAAGCCCGAACGCTTCGCCGAGTCGTTCAAGACAGCGACTGGCGCCGTCGTCACGGTCTGAGGATCACCCGGCCGAACGCCTCCCTGCCCTCGATGTAGGCGTGCGCTTCGGCGGCGTCGCTCAGGGCGAACTCGCGGTCGATCACGACCGTCAGTTCGCCTGACGCACATCGGGCGATCAACGACTCGATCATCGGTCGGGTGCGCTGCGGGTTCATGGCCATCTCCGCTCCGAGGAAGACGCCGGTCAGCGTGCCGTTCTTCTGCATGATCGGCCAGACGTCAGCGGGCGTCTCAGCGCGCCCTGCACGCCCTACCCAGCTGATGCGACCGCGATAGGCGAGGGCGTCGATTCCGTCCTCGAGGGTCGCCCCGCCCACTGAGTCGACGATCAGATCGACGCCGCGGCCGTCGGTCAATTCCCTCACAGCGTCACTGACCTTTGTGGTCCGGTAGTTGATGGCGTGGTCGAGGCCGTAGTCGTGCAGGCGCGCAAGTCGGTCGTCGCTGGATGCGGTGGCCAGAACCGTTGCCCCGGCTGCCTTCGCCAGCTGAATCCCGGCGATTCCGACACCGCTCGCCCCGGCTTGGATGAGCACGGTCTCGCCCGCAGTCAGTCCGCCGAATTCGAAGAGGCAGTCGTCCGCGGTCCCGAACTCGATCGGAATCCCTGCCGCGTGGGCGATGTCGAGCTCGTCCGGAACCGCGTAGCAGGCACCTGCCGGAACACTGACTATCGATGCGTGCGAGCCATAGCCCATCGTGGCCACGACCTTCTGCCCCTCGGTGAACCCGTCGCAGTCGGCGCCGACTGCGACTACGGTTCCCGCTGCCTGGTATCCGACGATGTGCGGCGTCGAGGCCATGAGCCCGCCCTGCCGATTGAGGGTGTCGCCCCCCTGGATCCCCACGGCCTCGACCGCCACGAGGACGCCGTTGCCCCGCAGCTCTGGGTCCGGAACCTCGGCATACCTCAGGACCTCTGGTCCGCCCGTCTCGTCGTACACCGCTGCCCACATGGCTGTTCCCCCTCAGGAAGTTGAGCAACATGGTGCCTGACACCGGGTTGCTCAACCCCAATGTTGCTCAACTCGAGCGGTCTCCTCAGACAAGCCGCGCCGAGCGCGTTAGGTTCGAAGCGTGGCTCGTGACGGCGCTGACTTCTCGGACGGCTGCGCTGACTTCTCGGACGGCTGCGCTGACTTCTCGGACGGCTGCGCTGACTTCTCGGACGGCTGCGCCTTTGTCCAGGGTGAGTATGTCCCCATCGGCGAGGCGCGCATCTCGCTGCTCGACGCCGGGTTCGCCCGCTCCGACGTCACCTACGACGTCGTCGGGGTCTGGGACGGCGCCTTCTTTCGTCTCGACGACCACCTCGATCGGTTCGAACGGTCGTGCAAGACACTCCACCTCGATCCAGGGGTGACCAGGGCCCAACTCGCCTCGATCCTGCACGAGTGTGTCGCTCGTTCGGGCCTGCGCGAGGCATACGTCGACATGATCGCCACCCGTGGCCAGCCGCGGGGGAGTCGCGACCCGCGCACCTACGACAACCGCTTCTACGCCTACGCGATCCCCTACGTGTGGATCGTGCAGCCCGATGATCAGGTGGTGGGTTCGGACCTCGTGATCGCGAGGCAGACCACGCGGATCCCCGAGACGTCGGTCGATCCGACGGTGAAGAACTTCCACTGGGGCGATCTCGTGCGGGGAATGTTCGAGGCGTACGAGCGGGGCGGAACCGTGGTCGTGCTCCCCGATGCTGAGGGGAACGTCACCGAGGGCCCGGGCTTCAACGTGTTCGCTGTCGTTGGCGGCGAGCTCGTGTCTCCCGACTCGGGTGTCCTCGAAGGCGTGACCCGCCGGACCGTTCTCGACCTGGCCGCCGACCGTCACCTTCCCGCCCGCCTCGGCTCACTGAGCGTCGAGCAACTCCGCTCGGCCGAGGAGGTCTTCATGACCTCGACCGCCGGCGGGGTGATGCCTGTGGCGACGGTCGACGGATCGCCGATCGGCGACGGCCGCCCTGGCCCGGTCACGATGGAACTCCGCACGGCCTACTGGGACGCGCACAGCGACCCTCGGTGGGCGACGCCGGTCAGCTACAGCTGACGTGGCGCGTTCCGGTTCCCGGCGCGGCCGGTCCACGTTTCAGGGATGGCGGATCGTCCGCTCCTCACTCATCATCCAGGTGCTGCACAGCGGACTGGTGTTCAACTCGTTCAGCCTGTTCTCGGCCGAACTGAAGGACGAGTACGGCTGGTCGAACAGCCAGCTCGGCGTGGCGTTCTCGCTCAACCGTGCGGAGTCGGGTCTTCTCGGTCCGCTCCAGGGATGGATGACGGACAAGTGGGGTCCGCGGGTCGTGCTGCGGATCGGCGCCGTCGTCATGGCCGCTGGACTGTGGATGTTCGCTTGGGTCGACTCGCTCACCGAGCTGTACCTCTTCTATCTGCTCGTCGCGCTGGGGTCGTCACTCGCCGGGTTCCTGTCCATCACCGTCTGCATCGTCAACTGGTTCGAACGCAAACGGGCCCGCGCGCTCGCGATCGGTCAGATGGGGTTTGCGATCGGGGGGGTGCTCGCCGCCGGCGTCGGCCTGTCGATCGACCGCCTGGGATGGCGCGACACCTCGCGCATCGCGGCCGTCATCGTGTTGTTGGTGATTCTCCCGATGGCGCGGCATTTCGACAGGCGACCGTCGGAGGTGGGGGAGTTCGTCGACGGCATCGACCCCGACGACCCCGACCACGCCCTTCCTCCTCGACCCACGACGGCCGACGTCCCGACGGCGATCCACTTCACCGCCGCCGAGGCGATGCGAACGCGTGCGTTCTGGTTCATCTCGCTCGGCCACGCGTCGGCACTGCTCGTCGTGGGCGCCGCGATGGCCCACCTCGCCGTGTATCTGGAGGAGGAGATCTTCCTCTCGGGCCTGCACATCGCCTTCGTCGTCGGAGCGCTGCCGGCGATGATGGGGGTCGGCCAGGTCGTCGGTGGCACCCTCGGCGACCGCTACGACAAGAGGAAGCTCACAACGGTCGCGATGTTCGGTCACTCGTGCGGGCTCGTCTTGCTCGCGCTCGCGGACGGGCCGGTGATGGTGTGGCTGTTCGTGCTGGTGCACGGGATGGCGTGGGGCGTGCGAGGCCCACTGCAGCAGGCGATGCGAGCGGACTACTTCGGGGCCACTGACTTCGGGAAGATCATGGGGTTCTCGTCGCTCGTGATCATGTCGGGGATGATCCTCGGGCCGATCGTCGCCGGGGTGCTCGCGGATGCGACCGGGTCGTTCACCACCGGCTTCCTGGTCCTCGCCGCGGGCGCAGGCCTGGGAGCGGGCTGGTTCTGGGCGGCCGCACCGCCGGCACACCCCTCGACGCTCGAGAACGAGGATTCACCGGTGTCGGATTGAACGACGCGAGTGAGACACTGGTGCGGTGACCATCGCCGAGACGTCGACCATCACCGAGACGTCGACCATAACCATCACGCCGCAGTCCCCGACGATCGGCGCTCTGATCGAGGGCGTTGACCTCCGCGAGGACGTGCGCGACGACGTGGTCGCCGAAATTCGCGAGGCCTTGCTGCGATGGAAGGTGCTCTTCTTTCGGGACCAGGACCTCGACCCGCCCGAACATCTGGCATTCAGTCGGAAGTTCGGGGAGCTGGAGGTGCATCCCTTCGCCGCCGGTCACCCGGAGCATCCCGAGGTGTTGATGATCAGCCACGATGCAGAGCACCCGGGTTTCGAGAACGTGTGGCATTCGGACGTCACGTGGAGGCTGGCGCCGTCGCTCGGGTCGGTGCTGAAGGTCTCACAGGTGCCGCCCATCGGCGGTGACACGCTGTTCGCGGACATGGGCGCGGCGTACGACGGCCTTCCCGAGTCGGTCAAGGAGCGAGTCGACGGCGCTGTGGCCCGCCACGACTTCCCGGGTTTTCGCAGGCGGATGAAGGCGAACGGCGCGACCGACGAGCAGCTCGCCGACTTCGATCGCGAGTATCCCAATCCTCACCATCCGGTGATTCGTACTCATCCCGAGACCGGCCGGCGCTCGATCAACGTGAACGCTGCGTTCACCCAGGAAATCGTCGGTTGGGAGCCGGAGACGAGTCGAGCGATGCTGGACCTCCTGCAGCGGCAGGCCGCCACACCCGAGTACCAGTGCCGCTTTCGGTGGGAACCCAACTCGATCGCCTTCTGGGACAACCGGGCCTGCCAGCACTACGCCTCGTCCGACTACCACCCCCACACGCGGACGGCTCAGCGGGTCACGATCATCGGCGACGAGCCCTACTTCGACCCCGACCAGCCGGTCACGATGACCGACGGCTCTCCGTTCAAGGGTGTTGTCGAACTGCGCGCTCAGGCCTGACCCGAAGCGCGATCAACCAGCGGTCGATCATCGCTCCAGACGAATCGGGAAGCGGGCGCGGATCTCGGCGTCGGCCTCGCCGCTGAGGTGGGTCGGATGATGGTCGGCGAGGGTGGCCGCAACGACCTTGGCGGCGGCTTCGCGGGTGTCGAGCCGGCCCGCATCCGCCCAGTCGTCGGGGCTCAGGCGGTCGCCCACGGCGGGGTAGATGTACTCCGACTGCATGATCTCGAGGGTCTGTTGGTGCCCGAGGAAATGGCCCGGGCCGTCGACCACATCGCGGATCACGTCGGCCGACAGCGTTGTCTCGTCGACCTCGATCCCCCGCACGGTGCGCATCACCGCGCCGAGCATGTCGTTGTCGATGACGAGCGCCTCCGTTGAGCAGGCGAGAAGGCTGGCGAGCATTCCCGCCGACTCGTAGATGACGTTGGCTCCGCTGTGCGCAGCGAGCGCGACGGTCAGGGCCTTTTCGTGGCCCGCCTGGTGGTCGGGGAGTTTGGAGTCGGCCATTCCCGCCGCGACCCCTGACGGGAGCCCGAGCCAGTTGAGGACCTGAGCAGCTGCAGCGTTGAGCACCGCCTCCTCGCCCGATCCGCCGCTCATCGCGCCGGTGCGGAGGTCGGACACGAACGGCCACATGCCCATCGTGCAGGGATGACCCGGAGCGAGGAGGTTGACGAAAGTCAGCCCGGCGAGGCATTCGGACAGAGCCTGGGTCAGCGAGCCCGCGAGCGCGGCGGGCGATGTCGCGCCGGCCTGGCCAGCCGACAGAAGGTTGATCGGCATGCCGATGCGCACCTGTTCGGCGAGGCAGAGCGCCGACTCTTCGGCGAATCGCAGCGGCGGCACGACGAAGGTGTTGTTGGCGATGCAGAAGGGTCGCTTGCGGAATTCGCCGGGTCCCCCGAGGGCGAGGTCGTACATCTCTGCGACCTCGTGGACGTGCTCGGGTTGGAAGAACGACGTCCCCACCGGCTTGTTGGTGGAGCTCATCACGGCATAGGCGGTGTTGAGGTCGAGCTCGCGCGCTGTTTCCATGTCGCGGCACACGACGGTGCGCACGAAGATGTGGATGTTGTCGAGGGTGTCGACCAGGCGCCCGACGTCGTAGAGATCGCGCACGGTGCTCTCGCGGAACTCTCGGCTCCCCGGATCGAGCATCGTGACTGCGGCCCCGGCCGTGGAGAAGTGCACGCGGTCGCCGCCGATGCGCACCGATCGGCTGTCGTCGTCGAAGGAGTGCAGGGTGAACTCTTTCGCAGCGGCGTCGATGGCGCCGCGCACCAGCGCCTCCGGGAACAGAAGCCGGTCCCCGTTCATCGAACCGCCGGCCGCGGTGACCAGCTCCAGGATCTCGGGGGTGGCTTGGCCCATGCCCACCGTGGCCAGGAGCTCGAGCGATGTGTCGAAGACGGCCTGGAGCTGGGTTTCGTCGAGCGGGCGGAATGCGCCGCCGGGCATGCCGGGGTGGATGGCCCGCGCTTCGGGTGGAGGGGGTGCCATGCGCTTGGCGACCCGGGCGTTGCGCCCCCCGGCGCGCCGTTTCCGCGGTGGGGAAGCCGCTTCCGCAGAGGAGGGAGGCCCGTCAGGGCCGAGTGACGATTGCGGCGATTCCACGGCAGAGGAGGGAGGCCCGTCAGGGCCGAGTGACGATTGCGGCGATTCCACGGCAGAGGAGGGAGGCCCGTCAGGGCCGAGTGACGATTGCGGAGAGATCATTGCCTGAGGCGTTCGTTCTTGGGGTCGTGCGCTGGTTCGGCGAGGACCCTCGCCCGTCTGCGTTCGCTCATGAGCAAGATGTCGAATTCGGAGCCGGGTTCTTCGAGGTGGGGCGCGACGTAGGCGAACGCCAGGCTCTTGGCGACGGTGTGGCCGTAGGTGCCCGAGGTGGTGATTCCGGCGAGGTCCTCGCCGTCGTAGACGGGTTCGTTGCCGCGGCAGTCGGTGTCGGTGGCATCGACTTCGCAGTAGACGAGCACCATGTCGAGCTCGGATGGATCCTTGGCGAGCCTCTCGGCCACGACATCGCTGCCGATGAAGGGCTTCGAGGTGTCGATGAAGCGTTCGATGCGGGCCTCGACGGGGCTGATCTCGGTGGTGAACTCCGAGCCCATCGCCTTGTAGCCCTTCTCGATGCGCATCACGTTCATGGCGTAGGCGCCGTAGTGGACCAGACCGTGCGGCTCTCCCGCTTCGACGAGCGCGTCGTAGAGCTGTGGCATCTGGTCGATCGGGTGGTGGAGCTCCCAGCCGAGCTCACCGACGTAGCTCACGCGCAACGCGATGCATGGCACGCCGGCGACGCTGATCTCCTGCGCCGTGAGCCAGCGAAAGCTGTCGTTGGAGAGATCTGCGTCGGTGAGGGGTTGGAGCACCTCGCGGGCGAGAGGCCCACCGACTGCGAGAATCGCCCGCTGATCGGTGAGGTCGGTGACCGTGACGTCCTCGCCGTCGTTGACGTGTTGTCGGAGCCAGTCGAGGTCGTGGAGCTCACCTGCGATGGCGCTGTTGAGGTAGAAGCGTTGGTCGCCGAGCCGGGTGATCGTCATCTCCGTTTCGATGCCGCCCAACGTCGTCAGCATGTGGCTGAGGCGGGTGCCGCCGTCTCGCACGGGCAGCTTGTTGGCGGCGAGTCTTTCGAGCAGGGCCGCGGCGTCGGCGCCGGTGACCTCGAACTTCGCGAAGGCCGTGAGATCGGCGATCCCCACGCGATCGCGCGTTCCCTGACATTCGGCGGCCACGATGTCGAAGGCGTCGGAGCGGCGAAAGCTGTGGTGTTCGGGCGAGCCGTCCGGGCTGAAGAACTGCGGTCGCTCCCAGCCGAAGATCTCCATCCACTGGGCATTCCGGGCGCCGAGGCGGTCGTAGATCGGGTCGGTCTTGACCGGCCGGCCGGCGAATCGCTGCTCTCCCGGTGGCCGGACTTGGTACATCTCGTGGAACTCGTCGATCGCTTTGATCGCCGCGTAGTCGCCTTTCGGGTAGGTGTGCGGGCCGAAGCGGCGCGGATCCATCTCGGCCACGTTGATCTCGGTCTGCCCGTGCACCATCCACTGGGCGAGGTACTTCCCGGCGCCCGGTCCCTGGGTGACCCCGATCGAGGCGCCTGCACAGACCCAGTAGTTGCGCAGGCCTGGCGCCGGTCCCATGAGGTAGCCGGAGTCGGGGGTATGCGTGATCGGGCCGCTGACGGTTGTCTTGATACCGGCCTCGCCGAAGACGGGAATGCGTTCGGCGGCCAATTCCAGCCACGGGAACAGCACGTCGTGGTTGGGCGGCGTCAGGTAGAAGTGCAGGTTCCAGTCGATGCCGTCGACCCCGTAGGTGACCGCCCCTTCCTTCTCGTACGGGCCGATGATGAGGCCGTCGAGCTCGCGGCGGTAGTAGCAAGAGGCGCGGGGGTCACGAACGACGGGCAGGTCGAAGTCGAGGGCCGCAACCTCGGGGATCGCTTCGGTCACGAGGTACTGGTGGATCACCGACACGATCGGCACGTCGTATCCGACCATCTCGCCGAGCTGGGGCGCGTAGGAGCCGGCGGCGTTCACCACGTGTTCGGTGATCACGGTGCCCTTGTCGGTGGCCAGCTCCCAGCGTCCGTCGGGCAGCTGGTTCATGTCGGTGACGAGCGTGTGGCGGGCGATCTCGGCGCCGAGCTGACGGGCTCCACGAGCCATGGCGTTGGTGGAGCCGGTTGGGTCGCTCCAACCGTCATGGGGCGTCCAGAACCCGAGCTTCACGTCGCTGACGTCGAGCAGCGGGTGGTGCTCGAGGATCTCGGTGGGGCCGATGAGGTGGCTCTCGACACCGACGAGGTTCAGCATCCCCTGCACGTAGCGGAACCAGTCGACCTCTGTGTCGTTGAGTGCGAGCCGGATCGCGCCCGTGCCGTGCCAGCCGGCATTGAGGCCGGTCTCCTCCTCGAGCTTCTCGTAGAGAACCGGTGCCTCGGCGTGGACCTTCGCCATGTTGAGGCTGCCGATGAAGTGGGGGACCAGGCCGGCGGCGTGCCAGGTCGAACCACTGGTCAGCTCGCCCTTCTCGATGAGAAGGATGTCGGTCCACCCTTCGTGGGCCAGGTGATACAGGAGGCCGACACCCATGGCACCGCCACCGACGATCACCGCCTGATACTCGTCTTTCACATCAGCTCCAGCGCTGGCCCCCTGCGCATCGGGTCCCCTCCTGGACGTTCGTCCAGGACTGTTCCATTCAGTGGAACGCATCAGCCAGTGGGATACAGTGTATTTCGTGCAGGCCCTGGAACGAAGCTTTGCGATCCTCCGGGCGCTCGCCGGCCGCTCCTCGTCGGTGTCGGTGGGGGAGATCGCCCGGCTCACGGAGCTCCCGAAGTCGACCGTGTCTCGGACCCTCGTCGCGCTCGAAGAACAGGGTGCCGTGGACCGTCTGGACGCTGCCGGGCACTACGTCATCGGGGCTGGTCTAGCTGCGCTCTCGGCCAACGCGTCTCCCGTCCGGCTGATGCGCGACCTCGCCCGGCCGGAGCTGGCCGAGTTGAGCGCTGCTCTCGGAGAGGCGTGCGCCGTCGCCGTTCTCGACGGTGACGAGGTGTTGTTCGTCGAAACGTCGGCCGCCGAGGGGGTCGTACAGGTGCAGGACTGGATCGGCGTTCGTTTCCCGCTGCACGTCGTCGCTGCCGGGCTGGCCTTGTTGTCGACGTGGCCGGACGACGACGTCGCGCGCTACGCAGCGGGTGGGCTCGAGAAGTCGACCGAGCAGAGCGTGGGAACCGTGGCGGGCTTGAAGCGGCGCGTCGGCGAGGTGCGGTCGTGCGGGTTCGCCTGGACGATTCAGGAGTATTCCGATGAGATCAACGGGCTGGCCGCGCCGGTGCGCGTCGGCGATGCGAGGGTCGTCGGGGCGATCACCGCGTACGGCCCCGAGTACCGCTTTCCCGGTTCCGCTCGCGACCGCACGTTGGCCGAACGGGCCCTCGTCGCTGCCGCCGAACGGATCTCGGCCGGCCTCGCCACCCGCTGATTTAGGTTCCAGGAGCGCTCCTGGAACCTAATTTGCGACAATGGGGTGATTCGTCTGGGAGGGACCACATGACCGACGTCGCACCGAAGTGGGGGCCTGGCACGTCGTACGCCGGGCAAATTGCGATTCACGACGCCGACAGCCACCTGATGGAGCCGAACGACTGGCTCGCGTCCTACGCCGATCCCGAGACCGCAGCGAAGCTCGCGAACCTGTCGCTGTTGGGCGGAGGTGGCCAGGCCACCAACGACCTCGTCGATCAGTGCTGGGAGCGCCGCAACGACCCCGAGGAGACGGCGAAGCTCGCTGCCGACGTCGTCAACGGTCCGAAGGGTTACTTCGCCTACGGGTCGATGGACGCCGACGAACGGATTGGGGCGCTCGACCAGCTCGGGTTCCACAGCCAGCTGGTGTTCTCGACGTTCTCGCCGAGCCAGTTCCAGCGCAGCAGCGACATCGATCTCGTGTACGGAGGCGCCTCGGCCCACAACCGAGGGATGGCCGATTTCTGTTCGATCGACGATCGGCTCCTCGCTGTGGGGTTCGTCCCGCTGAACGATCCGGTGCGCGCCGTTGAGTGCGCGCGGGAGGCGATCGAGGTCGGGTGCCGCGCGATCTGGATTCCGCACGGCGTGCCCACCGACACGAGCCCCACGCATCCGGACTACGACCAGCTCTGGAAGACGATCGAGGACGCCGGCATCCCGATGGTGCTGCACCTCGGGGCCAACGGCGGCAACCAGCTGCCGAAGACGTACCACAACAACGGTCGCAACCCGGGCAAGGACTTCGTCGGTGGCGGGGAGAACCTGCGCTCCAAGGACTTCCTCAACCTCTTCCACGACGCCGAGAACCTGTTGTCGTGCATGGTGCTCGACGGGATCTTCGAGCAGTTCCCCGAGCTGATGTGCGGTGTGATCGAGCTCGGCGCGGGGTGGGTACCCAACCTCATGCGCTCGCTCGACCTCAGCGTGAGGGCCTTCGGTCGTCACGAGCCCGAGCTCGAGAAGCTCACGATGAAGCCGTCGGACTACATCCGGCGCAACGTGCGGTTCACGCCGTGGCACTTCGAGGACGCCGGCTGGCTCATCCGGGAGTGCGGCCCGGAGCTGTTCCTGTTCTCCTCGGACTGGCCGCACCCCGAGGGTGGGCGGGACCCGATCGAGGAATTCGGTTCGAGCCTGAGCGACTCCGGGCTGGGTGCAGCCGAGGCCCAGGCGTTCTGGCACGACAACTTCACCAGCCTCTACTCGTCGTAGCTCGGGGAGCCCGCGCGGGCGTCGCGGCGCTCCCTTTTTGGGCGTATGAGCGCTCGCGGGTCGCCGTTCTGGGCGCGCCAGCGCCCGAGGGTTGCCCTTCCGGGCGCGCCAGCGCCCGGTTCCCGGGCGCGCACGCGCCCAAAAGCGGGGCTGGGGGACCGCGTGCTTTTGGGAGCGCTGGTGCCCGGATTCCGTGCGCCCACGCGCCCAGAAAGGGAGACGGCGGGCGGTGGCGCGCCCGGAACCTCACGCTGGAGTCGGGGGTCCCGGACCGCGCGCCGTGGCGCGTTGTCAGTTCGACCTGATTGAGACGACCTCGATGGTGGGGAGCCAGGTGCGGGCGGCGGGGTTCCACTCGTGGACCCGTGCGCTGGTGAGCGCGGCGCGTCGGTCGGCTGCTGGATCGACCTCACCTTCAAGGAACGGGTGGGTGGCCCTGTGTGTCCAGGCGGCGAGAAGGATGTTCGCTCTCGTGAGCCCGCCACGGAGTTCGGCCGCGACCTGCAGAACCTGCAAGGCGTGCCAGGCCTGAATCCAGCCCTCCTCATCGGCGCCTGGGACGAGGGCGTGAGGCGTGTCGTCGACGTGGTGGTCGTCAGCGCCGTATGTCGCGACCAGCTGTTGGATGGATCGCCCCTCCGGCTCCCATTCGGTGCCGCCGCACGCGGAGCTGGCGACTACCGGTAGATCGCCGTCGGCCGCGCCGATCGCTGCGGAGGCGACCACGCACGCGTTTCCAGCTGAGGCGATGACGATCGCTGCAGGATCGCGGCGCAGAAGTTCCTCGACATCCGCGGTGAGATCGGGTGCCGCCGGATCGTGGAAGACCACCTGAACGGTGACACCCGAACCGTCGAGACCGCCCCGCAGCGAGTCCACGATTCGGTGACCGAAGTCCATGTCACTCGCCAGTACCGCCAGCACATCGTCGTGGCCGAGCGAACGGAGGGCCTCGGTCTTCAGGGAGAGCTCGGCATCAACGGATGGACTCAGGTCGGTCGCCGGAGCGAACCACGGTGTTGTCAGTTCGTCCCCGGCGAATGCGGAGTGACCTCCGATGACGGGAAGGCACAGGCCGTCGAGTAGATCGCTTCTGTGACGAGTGAGGTCGAGTCCTACCGTGGTCATCCGCACAACAGCCGCATGATGATCGCCGGCGTATCTCAGGAGGTCCTCGTCGATCCGGCGATATCCCTCCTCGGTGCCGACGACGTCTTCGCGACCGACTGCCTGACTGAGACTGGTCAGCACGACATGCCGATCGGCGACCCGTGCCGCGTCGCCCATCCAGTCGAAAAACTCTCGGAAGCCGCCGTCGGCTGCCCAATGCTGATCCCAGTCGAAGAGGCCCAGCTCGATCGGTTCTCCTTGCTGAGGGGGCGTCCACTGCGTCTCGCACTCGCGCAGATCGACTTGAAGGCCGTCTGGCCCGACGAGCCGGCCCTCGCGGACACCCCAATCGTTGCGGCGGATGTGCGCGACCGTCGTGGCGCGCTCGTCAGCCCAGCGGTTGAGGAGTGCCTCGCGGTCGAGCTCCCTCGTCGGCCTCGAGTCGGCCTGGGCATCTGGGAGCAGCCACCGCGCCTGGTCGGGGTCCCAGACGAGGTGGGCGAAGTTCTCCACCAGCTCGACGTCGTCGGGCCACTGCACCGTCAAGCGACCAGCGGCGTGCGGGAACTCGCTGTCGAAGTTCCACATCGCCCGCACGATGTTGGACCGGGTCAGCCCGCCAGGGAGCTCGGCCGCGATCTTGAGGACCTCGACGGCGTACCAGGCCATGAACCAGTCGGTATCGATTCGGCTCCACGGCAGCTGATCGGCCGGCGTCAGGGCAAGCGCGGCTTGGCTGAACTCGGAGTCGGGGAACGGCCCTTCGAGCGAGGTCCAGTCGCCGGCCAAGGTGTGGAGGCCGACGACCCCGGGCAGGCCTGTGTCCATCGATGGCATCGACGTACACCGGAAGAGCGCACCCGAGGCCGGAAGCACGATCGGCCCGTCGAACCCGGCCGCCCGAAGCCCCAACGTCGCCGACCGGCACCCGTTGCCGGCAGTGGCGAGATAGACGGTCGAGGGGCCCTGGGAGGCGATCGAGGCGGCGAGCTCACTCAGGTCGGGGGCGGCGGGGTCGTGGAGGTGGACCACTGAGTCGACGCCGAGCGGTCCCGAGGCCGACTCGAATCCGTCGACGAAGCGGTGGCCGTACCCGTTGTCCATGGCGAGGATCGTGGCGCTCGTGCCCGGCTCGGCCCTGGCGTGATGGCGCGCCCATGCGGCCCCTTCTGCAGCGGGGCCCCTCTCAATCGACGGTGCGACCCACGGATGTGACGCCGGTTCTCGCGGGAACGTTGATCCGACGCCGAGGAGTGGGAGGCATGCATCGTCGAAGAGGAAGGGGAAGCTCCTGTTGTTGGTGAACTCCCGGAAGTTGAGGACGGCGATCCCGAGGTCGGCCAGCTCACCGACCATCTGACGGTTGGCCGCGACGTGTTGCGCTGCTTGCTCCTCGGTGAGGGTGTCCCACGGATCCCACGCTTCGTTTCCTCCCCACGCGATCTCGATCGGTCGGCCACCGGCGGTTGCCTCGTCGCCAAGCCATGCGAGGTAGGCCTCGACGCTCTCGGGACCGGGCGAGTGGTGATAGGAGTGCCACCACACCAGTCGGATCGGGCCGGTCTCGGGGCCCGTGTTCGACCACTCGGGTCCGCAGTCCTCGAGGTCCAGCTGGGGTGCTTCGCCGCCGGCGAGGATGCGTTCGACGGCTTCGGCGCGGTCCTCGGCCCAGCTTTGCAGAAGCGCTTCGCGGTCCTGATGAGCGACGGGGAGCGGGGCGGGTTCGGTCGTGGTTGGGTGCGGATCGGGAGCGGTCCCTGTCGTCGTGGTGACGTGACTCTGGTCGGGAAGCGCCGTCGTCGGGGCGGACGAGGCGGGCGGGGAGGAGGTGGGGACGGCTTCGTCGTTGGCAGCCCGGGTGCAGGCGGTAGCCAGGAGCGCCACGCTCAGCCCCGCCGCCAGGCAGCGCCTCATGGCCGAGTCTCGGTGTACACGAGCTCGTCGGTCGGACGCCAGACACCCGCGTCGAGGTCCCACTCGTGGACGCGCCCCACCCGGACGGCGCTGGGGTCGCTCCAGTCCGAGACAGCCCCGCCTTCGAGGAAGGGGTGGGTTCCGCCGAACGCCCAGCCTGCGAGAACGATGTTCGAGCGGGTCAGCCCTCCGGGGAGTTCGGCGGCGACCTTGAGGATCTGCACGGCCTGCCAGGTGTGGACCCAGTGGTCGTCGATCTCCCCGATTTGCGGCTCGTCCGGAATTGCATTGGCGTCGGCAGCGAGAGGCGTGTCCCGAAGTTGCTGGTCGTCGGCGTCGTAGAAGCTGACCACCCGGTAGACGTCGTCGACTTCTGGCCCGGCCTGACCGAAGGAGGTCTCGCTCGAGCGACAGATCTGGGACGAAACGATCGGCGAGGTCGTCAGATCTCGGATCTCCTGCAGGGCAAAGGTGCACAGGTCGCCTTGCCCGAGGACGGCGATCACCGCGGCATCTCGTACTGAAGTCAGTGGGGCCACCGGATCTCCCGAGTTCCATCGGATGATCTCCAGCCGGTCGGCTCCGACAGCTCGGGTGACGGCGGCGACGGCGGGGTCGAACCATTCGACGGTCGGCGCCAGTAGAGCCACCCTCTTGTCGCCGGCCAACCGGTCGGCCGCGATTCCGAGGAGCGTGCCGTCGGTCTGCATGTGATGGTTGGGCCACGGGATCGACCACGGATGCTCGCCGGTGGGGCGTTGGACCAAGCTGCGGATGCCCATCGATGGCAGGCACGTCTCGTCGAACTGAGAGAGTGCCACCCCCGTCGTATCGCTCAGACCGAACCCGGCGATCGCGATACCCAACTCCGCGAGCTCGAGGGTCGCGTCGAGCGGCCCACCGAGCGAGTCGACCATGAGGCGCCCGTCCGTGAAGTCCGGGTTGACGGGCTCCGACAGGACGCCGTGGAGGCGAATCTCGCCGTCGCCGACCGGCGCCGTGCTTCCGAGCCACTCCAAGAACGCCTGGGCGCTCGCGTCCGTGGAATCGTGGTAGGCGGAGGACCACCACACGACCTGCCCCTCCCCCGTCGGGTCTCCGTCCACCCAGTTCGGCGGACACCTACTGAGGTCGAGGGGCTCGTCCCACGGTCCGTGGAGCAGGTCGCCCTCTTTCCGCCAGCCCCGGTCGTCGATGCGACGCAGCATCGCCTCCCTCTCTGTTGTCCAGCGGGCCAGAAGCTCGTCGCGGTCGAGGTCGCGGGTGTGGACTCGGGAAGCGTTGGAGGTTCCGACGAGAACCCATCGCTCGATGTCTGCGTCGTAGGCGAACTCCACCGGACGGTCCATCAGGCGATGGTCGTCAGGCCACGATGCGGCAACCGTTGCGGAGGCGTAGGGGTGCCGGCCCTCAAAACTCCACGCGGCGATGAGGACGTTGGAGCGGGTCAGCCCGCCGGGGAGTTCGGCGGCGATCTTCACCACCTCGACGGCGTGCCAGGTCGCCAGCCAGAGGACGTCAGCTCGATCGTTGTACGGGTCGTCTTCGACACCGTCTTCGGCGGCTCTGTCCGGCGCCGACGAGTGAAGCGGGAACTCGGCCGACGCGCCCTCGGCGAGGAACACCCGAAGGCCGTGTCCCTCCGCGGCGAGTGGGGTGACCCACGTGTCGATCGCACGGCAGTGCGAGGGGTAGACGATCTCGATCGCGGGATCGGCGGCGCGGATGGCTTCCGCCGCCTCGAGGCACAGCGCGCCGACCGTGGCGAGGTGAACCCGCTCTGGTCGGAGGGCGAGCGCCGAGTCGATCGCTCGATCGAGGTCTGTGCCGGCGTTGTCGTGCTCGAAGACTTCCCAGTCGATGTCGGTGCCGATCTCCGCGCTCCGGCGTGCCACGGAGTCGGTGTACGAGTCGCCGAAGTCGTCGATGGCAATCACCGCCATGCGGGCGCCGGGGTGTGTCTCCGCTGCGGCGTCGACCCAGGTGGCGGCCTCGACCGCCGGATCGATGGTTGGCGTCGGGCCGAGCCACGGATTCGTTCCCGGCGTCCTGGCGTGTGAGTGGAATGGCGCGAGCGTCGGCAGGCAAGCGCCATCGATGTGGTCGGCCACCCCGAACGAGTTCCGTGGCAGCGCTGGGCCGACGGCCACGAGCGCGCGTCCGGCGAACTCGTCCAGACGACCGGCGAGCTCCTCCTCTCGGGTCTCGATCTCACCGGCGGTCATGCGGTCGTATGGGTCCCACGGATCGAGGAAGGCGCTCGTCACTTCGATCGGCCGACCGTCGGCGATTCGCGCTTCGTCGCCCAGCCAGTCGATGTAGAGCTGGGCGCTGGTGTGGCGTGGACCGAGGTCGAACGACGTCCACCACAGGAGTTCGACGGTTTCGCCGGCCGGACCCTCGTCGGACCAGTCGCCGGGACAGGAGCCGAGATCCAGCTCCAGCCCGCCCGGGCCGCGGAGGATGCGGTCGTCTCCGACGCCCCAGCCGGCCTCGCGGATTCGTTCGACCGCTGCGGCACGCTGGGCCGCCCACTCGGCGAACAGCTGGTCGCGGTCGAGTGCGGCGAGGGCGAAGGGCTGATCGGGCGAGATGACCGGCGCAGGAGGCTCTGTGACGACGGTTGTTTGTCCCGGGGAGGTAGCGGGAGTTGGCGCTTGGGTCGTTGCGCCGAGATCGGTGGCCTGTGGTGTGGTGCCGGGCGGCTGAGCCGATGGTGTCGTCGAGCAGGCCGAGGCGATGAGCGCGGTCGCAGCCAGCGCCACCAACGCCCGCCGCTTCCCCTCCATACGCCGACGGTAGGTGACCGCCTCACGGTCGTGAATTCGCGGCGTCGGATCGTCATCGAATCGACGCCAATCCCGCACAGCTGGCCTGCGCTGCACCCCGTTCTGGGCGCACGAACGCCCGTCGGTCTCCGTTTCGGGAGCACCCGCGCCCGGGATCCGGGCGCTGGCGCGCCCAAAAGGAAGAGCGTGGGGGTTACATCCGTACCCGCTCGTTGCGGGGGTCGTAGAAGCTGCGGATCGATGGCGTGACGGGGATGCGCCGGGTGGCGACCTCGACCTCCCACGAGCCCTCGTCGAGCCACGTCTTGGTGACCCCGGCATCGTGGTTGAGGTAGGCCATGGTGAGGCAGCGGTCCTCGACGTGGCTCCACATACCGCCGGTGGTTCGACCGACCATCTCACCGTCGCGGTAGATGGGATCGTCGTGGTAGCTGATGATGTCGGGGTCCTCGATGCGGAACTGGATGAGGCGCTTGCTCCGGGGTTGATCGCGCTGTGCGAGCAACGCGTCGCGGCCGATGAATCCGCCTGGCTTGTCCCAGGCGACGGTGAACCCGAGCCCTGCCTCCAGCGGCGTGTCCTCGTCGGTGATGTCGTGGCCCCAGTGGCGGTAGCCGGCTTCGAGGCGGAGCGAGTTCATCGCGTGGTATCCGGCGTGGCGCAGGCCGTGGGGACCGCCGGCCGAAACGATGGCGTCGTACACGGCTACTGCATCGTCGACCGGGATGTACAGCTCCCATCCGAGCTCGCCGACGTAGCTCATCCGAAGCGCCCATACCTCTGCACCCGCGACGACCATCTGCTTGAAGTCGCCGAACGCGAAAGTTCCGTTCGACAGATCCGCGTCGGTGAGTGGCTGAAGAAGCGTGCGTGCGTTGGGCCCCATCACGCCGAGCACGGTGTAGTTGTCGGTGACGTCCTCGATGGCCGCGGCGTGGCCTCGGACGGCCCGCCTCAACCGTGCCCAGTCGCGGGTCTGCGCAGCGGCCGAGGTGACCACTGCAAAGTGTTCGTCTGCGATGCGGTGCACCGTGAGATCGGCTTCGATGCCGCCTCGCTCGTTGAGCCACTGGGTGTACACGCCGCGGCCCGGAGCAACGTCCACGTCGGCGCAGCTGAGTTGGTTCAAGACAGCGAGAGCCTCAGGGCCGATGACGTTGAACTTGGCAAACGAGCTCTGGTCGAACAGTCCGACCCCGTTGCGGGTCGCATCGCATTCGGCGCGCATGTTGTCGTGCCAGTTCTGCTTCCCATAGGAGTAGACGTAGTCCTTCTCGTGGCCGTGGTCGGCGTACCAGTTGGGCCGTTCCCACCCGGCTGTCTCTCCGAACACCGCACCGGCCGCCGCGATGCGATCGTGGAGCGCGCTCTTTCGGATTCCGCGGGCCGACTCGTACTGCCGGAACGGCCAGTGCATCGCATACAGCAGGCCGAGCGATTCGGAGATGCGGTCCTCGAGGTAGTCCTCTGCGCTCTGGAATGGAAAGGCCCTGCGGATGTCGACCGCCGACAGATCACGGGGCGCATGCCCGTCGATGATCCAGTCGGCGAGCACCAAGCCAACGCCTCCGGCGCTCTGGATGCCGACCGAGTTGAACCCCGCCGCGACGAAGCAGCGATCGACCTCGGGTGACTCGCCGAGATAGAACACGCCGTCAGGGGTGAACGCCTCAGGGCCGTTGAAGAACAGCTGGATCCCGGCCTCCCCGAGAGCCGGGACCCGGTGGATCGAGCGCTCGAAGATCGGTCCGATGTGGTCCCAGTCCTCGCCGAGGGTGCCGAAACAGAAGTCGCGGGGGATGTGGCCGAGGTTCCAGATCTTCGCCCGGGGCTCGAAGAAGCCGGCCATGATCTTGCCGGTCTCCTCCTTGAAGTAGGTGAAGTTGCCGGGGTCGCGCAGGGTGGGAAGGCCACGCTCCACCCCTTCGATCGGCTCGGTGACGATGTAGAAGTGCTCGCATGCCTGGAGCGGCACGTTGACCCCGACCGTCGCTGCGAGCTGACGGGTCCACATGCCACCGGCCATGACCACCGTCTCAGCTTCGATCGTTCGCCCGTCCTCCATCTGGACGCCGCTGATCCGGTCGCCGTTGGTGAGCAGGCGGTCGACCGCGACGCCTTCGACGACGGTGGCTCCGCGGCTTCGTGCCCCCTTGATGAGGCTGATGGTGGAGTCCACCGGCGACGTCACACCGTCGCGGGGAATCCAAAGGGCGCCGACGATGTCGTCGGCGCGGATCAGCGGCCACCGCTCTTCGAGTTCGTCCAGGTCGATCTCCTGGATCTCCACGCCGACGGTGCTGGCCATCGAGATGCCGCGCTTCAGCTCTTCCCATCGCTCCTCGTCCGCTGCGACGCTGATCGAGCCGGGCGTGCGATAGCCGGTGGCCTGACCGGTCTCGTCTTCGAGGTCTTCGAGAAGGCGCGCGGTGTAGGTCGCGAGGTTGGTGAGCGAATAGGTGGACTTGAGCTGGCTCACCAGGCCGGCGGCGTGCCACGTGGTTCCGCCGGTCAGCTGCCCTTGCTCGAGGACCAGCACGTCGGTCAGGTCGCGGCGGGTGAGGTGATAGGCGATCGACGCGCCGACGATGCCGCCGCCGACGATGATCACCTGTGCCCGGTCGGGGAGTTCCTTCGCCATTGTCGGCAGAATCTAGAACTTCGGCGGGGTCGGGCTGGACGCCAGGGTCGCCGAACGTGCCAGGATCAGCGTGACGATCCGGGGAGGGGACATGATCGAACTCGATCTGACGGGCCGAAGGGCCGTAGTGACGGGTGCCAGCTTGGGCATCGGCGAAGCGACAGTGATGGGGCTGGCTGACCTGGGGGCGACCGTCGAGTTCTGCGCTCGAGGCCAGCAGGGCGTCGATGCGCTCGCTGGCTACTCGCCCGAATCCGCTGCCGGCTCGGTGAGCGGCCATGTGGCCGACATGGGCGATGCGGAGTCGACCCAGGGGTTCATCGACGGAGTGTTGGCGGGTGGGGGAGTGGACATCCTGGTGAACAACGTCGGCGCCTCACCGTCGCGGAACTTCCTCTACATGAGCGACGAGGACTGGCAGGACCTGCACGAGCTCAACCTGCTGTCGGCGGTGCGCTGCACGCGGGCGTTCCTTCCGGGAATGCGTGAGCAGAAGTGGGGCCGGGTCGTGATGATCGCGACCGGGGCAGCCTTCTATCCCGGTGCCGCCTTGATCGACTACGCGGCAACCAAGGCCGCGATGGTTGCGACCGGCAAGGCGCTGGCCGGCAAGTACGGGCGGGATGGGATTCTCGTGAACTCGGTGCTCCCCGGGCTGATCCATACGGCCATGTGGGAGCGCGCCGCAGGGGAGATTGCTGAGGCGTCCGGGTCGACGGCCGACGACGTGATCACCAACAACGGCAAGTCTGTTCCGGTCGGGCGCTACGGCACCTCGAAGGAGGTGGCCGATGTGATCGCCTTCCTGTGTTCACCCGCGGCTTCGTATGTGAACGGCACCGCCATCAGCGTGGACGGGGGCCAAGGCACCCATGTGTAGCTGGGGGTGGGTGGTGCCCGGCGGCCACTCACTCGCTACTGGGCCTCGCTCGCTGCGCTCGCTCGTCCCACAAGGCTCGATCGCTGGGCCGCCGGCCCCCACCCACCGAGACGCGAAAGGTGCCTGGCACTTTGTGTTACGAAACGTCACACGAAGTGCCAGGCACCTATCCGTTCCAGGGGAAGAGCCAGGTGCGGCGGTTGAAGAGGTAGCGGTCGCTGAGGAACGCGAGGAAGCGGCGAGCGGTGTCGAAGTCGTCGCTGATCCCGCGAAAAAAGTCGCCGGTTCCGGGAATGACGGCGTGGTCGGCTGTGAGTCGATACCAGCGGGGGCCGAACGCGCGCAGGAGCGGGTCGAGCGCGTCGAAGGACTCCAGTTGGTCGGCGAGCTGCAGGCGGTCCTGTCGCGGGACCGATCTGAGAATCCGTTCGAGCTCGAGCGGGCCGAGCGTGTGGCGAATCGCGTGGTCGGGGAACACACCCGTGGTGAACAGGGCCAGGTCGCCGAGTCGCCGCCACAGGCCGGGGCGTTCGGGCGCAGGAGCCGAGAGGAGCAGTTCGGAGAGCGATGCGGGGTCGAGCTCGCTGAACTTCCGCTTGCGCAGTCGGCCGCCGTGACGCTCGTACCGCGCGCCGCTGGCGACCTTGGTGAAAGAGCCGAGCAGCTCGACGAGGAAGAGACGGTTCCACTCGTTTGCAGCGAACGCCGCCAGGTTGCCGGAGTCGAACACCGGCACGAGCATTCGCCCGCCGACTCGCTCGGTCACGTGGCCCGAGGTGGCGACTTCGGTCGCGCCCCGGTGAACGACGACGGCGAACAGCAGCATCGGCGACACCGCTGCCACCTCGTCGGTCTCGCCGAACACGAAGGTGAACGCTTCCTCCGAACCGAGCGCGTGGACAAGTGACGTCGGATCTGCCGAGAAGCGCGCTCCGGTTCCGTCGCCGCCTGTGCCCTCGTCGAGCAGCGCGCGGTCGACGGGGCCGAGCAGTTCGAGATAGCGGTCCTCAGTCACGTTCGCTGTACGTCGCGCCGATCAGAACGCGTCGGGTCGTTGGAAACCGCCGAGTGCTTCCTGCAAGAAGCGAGCGACGGCAAGCGTTGTCCGATCCTCGAGGAAGGGCCCGGCGATCTGTACACCCACCGGAAGCCCATCGATCTGCCCGATCGGCACCACCGTCGCCGGGAGCCAGGAGACCCCGGTGAGACCCATCCACTTGATGCCGTCGAAGTAGGGGCGTGTCTCGCCGTTGACCTCGACCGTCCTGGCGGTCGGCGGTCGCGAGTGGTCGTGGCGCAACGCAGCAGTCGGGGTGACGGGAAGGAGGACGACGTCCCAGTCCTCGAAGAACGTCCGCCACTTGGCCCGTTGCTGGAGGCGGCGCTCGTTCCACCCCAGCCACTCGCGGTGACGCATCGCGGCATGCCATATGCCGAGCTCGCCCTCGGGCTCCGACTGGGTGGCGATCTCTTCCAACTCGGCCAGCGTCCACGTTCCGGCCTCGGCCGCGCTGAGCAGATGGAAGAACGTGTCGACACCCTTCTCGAACGTGAAGCTCGGCCGCGCGTCGTGGTCGACGACGGCGCCGGCGCCCTCGAGTGCCTCGGCCGCGCCGACGAGAAGTTGGCGGTAGCGGCTGTCGATGGGGCAGGTCTCCTCGTCGAGCCACACGGCGACCCGGAAGTCCGCGATCTCGCGGTGTCGAGCCGGTGGCAGGTCGACCGAGTAGGCCACCGAGTTCCAGGCATCGGGTCCGGCCAGGATGTCGAGGGCCATCTCGAGGTCGTCGACGTCTCGGGCCATCGGGCCGGCGACCGCGATGTCGGCCTGGCTGAGTGTGCCCGGCATCCCCGGGATCTGGCCGAGTGCCGACACGAGGCCATAGCTCGGCTTGTGTCCCATGACCCCCGAGAAGTGCGACGGGATCCGGATCGAGCCGCCGATGTCCGAGCCCAACTCGAGGGGTGTGTATCCGGCTGCGAGGGCAGCGCCTGAGCCACCCGATGACCCGCCGGGCGTGTGGTCGATGTTGAACGGATTGCCGGTGGTTCCGTACACCTTGTTGTAGGACTGCATGTCGCCGGCCCAGATCGGCAGGTTGGTCTTGGCGAACACCACCGCACCTGCGCCCTTGTAGCGAGCGACGGGATCGGCATCGCGTTCGGGAACGAAGTCCGCCAGCTCGGGCGCACCCGACGTCGTCACGAGTCCTTCGGTCTGAAACGAGTCCTTGATGGTGATCGGGACGCCGTGCAGGGGGCCGAGAACGTCGCCGCGCATCACCGCAGCGTCGGCCGCATCGGCCCAGGTACGAGCCCGATCTGCGTCGAGGGCCACCACGGCGTTGACCGGACCATCGAGCCGATCGACTCGGTCGAGCGCTGCGTCGAGGAACTCTCGGCTCGACACTTCCTTCGCGGCGATCGCAGCGGCGGTCTCCGCCGTCGTGCGGTATGAGTCATCGGTCATCGCGTTCCCCCTGCTCAGGCTCGCAAGCTACTCAACGCGGCTCGACGCAGCCTCTCATCGCCAGCGGGGCACGATGCGCCCGGTCCGCGCGGCATAGGCCGCGTAGCCCGGGTACGTGGCTGTCAACCGTCGCTCCTCCCAGCGGGCCTTGATCGAGAAGAAGACGATCGCCGCGAGGGCGAGGATCAGCGCAACGACTCCGGCGCGCCGGGCAGCGAGCGAGATGACAACCACCAGCACGCCGAGATAGATCGGGTGCCGGCTCAGGCGAAACGGCCCGGTGATGACCAACTGGGCGCCCTGGCGCGGGAGCGGGCTCGGGGTGAGCGCGCGCCGCAGCCACATCGCAGCGAGGGCGCAGTACCCGACGCCGATCCAGAGTGCGATGTCGGTTGCGCGGGCCAGCCATGAGGGCCGCGGCCACAGGTCGCCGGTCGGTGACAGCAGCAGCCCACCGAGGATCACGATCTGAAGAGCGACGAAACTCCAGGCAACTCGCCGGTCGTTCACCGCTGCGAGGCTAGTTGTCTACGTATCACCGAAGAGCGGCGCCAGGGCGCGCTGAAAGGCCTTGGCCGCGGTGGCGGTCTGACGCGCCGGGACGATTGCGTCGGCGACCACTTCGGTTCGACTCGCTGTGGCGCCGCCGGCGCGGAAGAAACGGCGACGAACTCGCCCGGTCACGATCACCGCGTCGCCTTCGGCGAGTGCGGGCACCCGACCGTTGGCGAAGCGGACGACCGGCACTGTGTCGGCCAGGCCCTCGCTGCGTACCGTGACCTCGTAGTTGTGCACGACGTCGCCGGAGGGCAACTCACGCTCGACCGGGTCACTCGACAACGTGCCGTAGACGACCGCCAGGTTCAGCGGTTCGGTGGGGATGGGAATGGGCGGGGTCATGTTCCGACTCCTGTGATGTGGGCGCAGCGCCCTGAACAACGGGGTCGGGGAAGTGGGATCAACGTAGTGAGAGGCTGGGACAGCGAAGTTGACGAACGCAGTGCGTGTGGGCGAGGCTGCGATCGTGCGGAATTTCGGTAATGTTCGGTGGATGATGTGTCTGTGGCTCGCACTCAGCGTGTCGTGTGGGAGCAGCGGCTCGGACGAGGTGCGGCCACTGCAGAGCACGGCGTCGACGACGACTGCGGCGGCTTCCACTCCGCCGGTCTCGACCGTCGAGCCTCCCGCGACGTCCACGACCGCGGCCCCGGCGAGCACGACGACGATCTCGCCCTGGACCGACGAGCAGCTCGAAGTGATCGCCGCATTTGAAGCGGCGGAGGAGGCCTATCGCCTTGCCCGCAGCGATCCCGAGGGGCCCGAGCCGGACTCGCTCTCCACCACCCGAACATCTGAGGCATTGGAGCGCGCCCGCCTGCTGCTGGCCGAGCGGGCCGAGCAGGGCCTAGCGACACAGTTTGGAACTGCGATCAAAGAGGCTGTGGTGTACCGCGACGTCAGTATCGCGGGCGACTTAGCGTTCGTCGATGGGTGCGAGGTCGACGATGCAGTGATCATCGAGTCTGCGACCTCGGTCGTGGTGGACGATGCGGTGGTGATTTACGAGTGGACCGTGCAGCTGGTGCGCTCCCGTGTCGGCTGGGAGTTTGATGCCCTAGAGATTCGCAGCGCGGTTGAGGGACCCGGGTCATGTCTCGGGTAGGCCTCGGCGTCTTCGTTTGCACAGCCGCCTTGTTCGTCCTGCCGGGGGTTGCAGCCGGAGCGGATCGCACAAGCGGCGGCACAGTCGAGCGGCGGACGTCGGAGGATGGCGCCGACCTCCTGGCCGAGGAGTCCACTCCTGGCGGTTCGGCCGACGGCACCGATGGCTGTTCGTTCTGGGATGCGGTGACCCTCTCCGGGCTCGGGCTCGTGCCGCCGGAGCTTGCTGTTGGCCTCCAGCCCGGCGACAACCGGCTCACCCGCGACCTCGGCGGTTTCGTTCAGACCCTCCACGTCCGCACGTGCCCCGATCAGGTTCCCCGCACCCAGTATCGATGGTTCGACGACGTGCCGGGGCTGCGCCCGCTGGTCCTCCAGGCGCGGGAGTCGCTCGTCTTGCCCCTCCCGTCGCCCGAGTTCTCGCCTCCCGCGGCGAGCGTGCGCACCCTCGTGGGCGTGGACACGTGGTTCTGGGTTCCCGAGGCGGACTGGGCGCCCGTCGAGGCGACTGCCGAAGCGGGCACCGTGTCGGTCACCGCGACGGCGACGCCGGTGTTGCTGCGTTTCGAACCTGGTGACGGCTCGGCAGCGGTGACCTGCCCGGGTCCCGGCGAACCGTGGACCAACGACGCCGAGACGAGCTGCAGCTACACCTATCAATGGGTGTCGGCGCACCACCCCGACGGTCGCTGGCCCGCCGCGGTGCAGGTCGAGTGGGAGGTCACGTGGTCCGCGTCGACGGGCCACTCGGGAGTCCTCGAGCCCTTCGTGATGGTCACCGATGTGGCCCTCGTCGTGGCCGAAGCCGAGGCGGTTTTGACCCTCCGCGGCCGCTGATCTGCCCCTCGGGGTCCTAGGACCCCGACGAGATCGAAGGGCCGGCCCGGTCCTCGGCTGCGACCCTGCGACCACCCGGAGGGCGCCAAACCTGAAACCGCGCACAGGTCAACCCTAAGCGAACGTCAAGTCGGCTCGCCTGGAACGGTCGCGGTCACCGAACCGGGCGTCTGTGCCTGCACAACGTGGTGCGGCAGGCGTGTCCGGTCCTAGGACACATGTCCCATGTCGGCGGGGTCGTTGGTTGGTCGATGATGACCAGCACGCGCTGCGGGATCACCTGACCGACCTGCAGCATGGGCCTGGGAGGGACGCGATGGACGCACTAGTGACGGGATGCGCCGGCTTCATCGGGTCGTGGTTGTGCGAGCGGCTGATCGGTGACGGATGGCGGGTGAGCGGCGTGGATGCCTTCACCGACTACTACGCACCTGCCGACAAGCACGCCAACCTCCGGGCGCTTCGGAACGAACCCCGCTTCGAGCTCGTGACCGTCGACGTCGCCACCGTGTCGCTCGCGGGGTGGATGCAGAATCGGCCGACCGTCTTCCACCTGGCGGCGCAGCCCGGGGTTCGAGGCAGCTTCGGCGATGGTTTCTCCCGGTACGTCCACGACAACATCGAAGCCACGCAGATGGTGTTCGAGGCCGCTGTCGCCACTGGCTGCCCGCGCGTCGTGTGGGCGTCGTCTTCGTCGATCTACGGCAACGCAGACACCTACCCGACGATCGAGGGGATCACGCCGGCACGACCGACCTCGCCCTACGGCGCCACCAAGCGGGCGTGTGAGGACCTGGCCGCGATCTACCGCTCCCATGGAATCGAAACGGTCGGTCTGAGGTACTTCACCGTCTACGGGCCACGGCAGCGCCCCGACATGGCCATGCGACGACTCTGCGAGACCGCTGCCGGCGGCCCTCGCTTCGTCCTCAACGGCGACGGCGCCCAGACCCGCGACTTCACCTTCGTCCACGATGCCGTCGACGCAACCGTTCGGGCGGCGACCTGCCCCGACCCCGGGGCGGTCCTCAACATCGGGGGAGGAACCGAGGCGTCGCTCAACGACGTGATCGGAATGATCGAAGTGTTGGCCGGGAACGCCCTCGACGTCGAGCGCGGCCCCGACCAACCAGGTGATGTCAGGCGCACCGGCGCAGAGACGACCCTCGCGCGGGACCGACTCGGCTGGTCGCCTGATGTGGATCTGCTCACCGGTCTGCGAAGCGAGCTCGACTGGGTTGTCGAGCGACGTCCTCAGATCGAGTCCGCCCACTCGCTGGTGAGCGCAGACCGGTGAAGCGGATCCTCGTCTACAGCCACGACACCTACGGGCTCGGCAACATTCGCCGAATCCTCGCCCTCGCTGAGCACATGATCGATGTGCGCGAGGACGTGTCGATCCTCCTCGTGTCCGGGTCGCCGATGCTCCACGCCTTCCGGGTGTCGCCCCGTATCGACTACGTGAAGCTCCCCTGCCTGAGTCGCCGCACCGATGGCTCCTACGGCGTCAAGTCACTCGGCATCACCTACGACGCCACCCTTCGTATGCGGAGCTCGCTCATCACTGCCGCGATGAGCGACTTCGAACCCCACCTCGTGCTGGTGGACAAGAAGCCCTTCGGCGTCGCAGACGAACTGCGGCCCGCTCTCGAACTCGTCGCCGCGCTCCCCAACCGGCCCCGGGTGGCGCTCGTGCTGAGGGACATCCTCGACTCACCGAAGGTGACCCAGGCGATCTGGGACAAGCGCCACTACCACGACGCGATCTCCGCTCACTACGACCGCGTCCTCGTGCTCGGAAGTGAGTCGGTGTACGACGTCGTCTCGCGATACGGATTCCCCGAGTCCACCGCCAGAAAGGTCGTCTACTGCGGCTACCTCCGTCGCCAACCGGGTCGCGTCGGCCGTGAGGAGATGCGGAACCAGCTGGGGGTGGACGGCGACGAACCCCTGGTGCTCGTGACGCCCGGCGGTGGCGAGGACGGGCACATTCTGGCTGGCGCATACCTCGAGGCGCTTCAGAGAGAGCGCCACCTCGATCACCGGACCGTTCTGATGTGCGGCCCCGAAATGCTCGCAGAGCAGCGTGAGCTCTTGATGGCGCTGTCGGACGGCTCGCAGCGAGTCACCGCCATGGAGTTCACCGACGACATGATGAGCTACGTCGGGGCGAGCGACCTGCTCGTCTCGATGGGCGGGTACAACACCGTCTGCGAGTTCCTGTCGGCCGGTCGACGGGCGGTGATGGTGCCGCGGACCCGTCCCGTGAGCGAGCAGCTGATTCGAGCGCAGCTCCTTGCCGACCGCGGTCTCGCGCGGCTCGTGCACCCCGACGACGTCAGCCCGAAGTCCCTGGCGGCGGCGGTCTGCGACGAGACGACGCATCCCGCATCCCCGCCGAGCGAGATGGGCATCGATCTGGGTGGGCTCGATCGTGCGGAGCGCGAGATGAGCGAGCTGCTGGCAGATGGCTGAAGCGGAGAGTGCCAGTCCGCGCATCGCCGTCGTGGTGAAGACGTGGCCGAAGCTGTCCGAGACCTTCATCCTCGAAGAGGTCCTCGGACTCGAACGCCGCGGGCTCCAGCTGCACATCTTCTCGCTGCAGGGGCCGACCGATGAGCGAACGCACCCCGAGGTGGCGAAGGTCGCAGCGTCTTCGACCGTCCTCGACGAAGGGCTCACTCTGGCGGGCCGGGCTCGGCTGCTGCGTCGACCGATTCGGTTGCTTCGTGCCGTGCACCGCGCTCGCCGACGCGGCGACGATCCGTCCACCGTTCGGGCCGGTCTTCGCCTCGCGGGCCATGCCGCCCGGTTCGGCGCTGACCGCGTGCACGTCCACTTCATCAGCCAACCGGCGACGGTTGCGCGCATCGCGGCGGAAGCGTTGGGAGTTCCGTTCAGCATCTCCGCGCACGCCAAGGACATCTACCTGACGCCTCCAGATGAGGTGTCGTCAAAGCTGGCCGACTCGTCGTTCACCACCACATGCACCGGCCACAATGCGGACGAGCTGCGGCGTCTTCGAGCCGACGCCGACGTTCGCTGCATCCATCACGGCGTCGACGTCACCCGCTTCGCCCCGCAGCCTGATCGGGAGCCCACGGATGTGCCGGTGGTTCTCGCGGTGGGGCGGCTGCGCGAGAAGAAGGGCTTCGACACGCTGCTTCAGGCCAGCGCCGAGCTCGTCCGCTCGGGAGTTCCCCACCGGGTGCGGATCGTGGGGTACGGGCCACAGGAGAAGGCGCTGCGCGACATGGTTCGCGACCTCGGTCTCGGCGAGGTCGTCTCCCTCGTTGGCACCGTGACCCGCGATGAGGTGGTCGCGGAGTACCGAAACGCGACCGTCGTTGCGCAGCCTTGCCGGGTGCTGGACGACGGCGACCGCGACGGGATACCCAACGTGCTCCTGGAGGCGATGGCGTCGGCCGTGCCCGTCGTGACGACGGCCGTGTCGGGCATTCCCGAGCTGGTCTCGAACGAACACACCGGTCTGCTCGTTCCACCACACGACCCCAGAGCGCTCGCACGGGCCCTCGAGCGCGTCATCACCGATCCACGGCTGGCGCACCGACTCGGCAGTGCCGGACGAGCCGAGGTGGAGCGCTCATGGACCGCGGAACGATCCGCCGCTCGAGTGCACGAGGCGCTCGCAGAACAGCGGGTCGCCTACGTCGTGAAGGGATATCCCCGCCAGTCCGAGATCTTCATCGCAAGCGAGCTCCACCGGCTGGAGCAGGCGGGGAGGAGGCCCCGGCTGTTCGTCATCAAGCATGGCGACGAGGCACTCCGCCCTCAGGTCGCCGATCGGATTCACGCCGTCCCCGAGTACCTCCCGCCGTGCGCTTCCATCTCCGGAATGCCGGCCTGGCGGTGGGCAGCGGGCCACCTCCGTGGCTTCGGTCCCGCGCTCTCGGCGACTGCCACGCGCCACCCGATCCGCTTCGTCCGGGTGGGCGGGCTGGCTGTCGCGCAGTCGATCCGCGCCCGCCGCGGGTGGCGGCCGCGCAAGGTCTATCTGAAGGAGTTCTTCCAGGCCGCGGAAATCGCTCACCGCGTGGCGGGCGATCGCTCCGTCCTCCACCTCCACGCCCACTTCGCACACGGATGCACGACGGTCGCATGGTGGGCGGCCGAGCTCTCGGGGCGGTCGTTCAGCTTCACCGGTCACGCGAAGGACATCTACCTCCCCTCGCTCAACCCGACAGGGCTACTGGCCCGCAAGATGCGAGCCGCGGCATTCGTGGTGACCTGCACCGAGGCCAACCGCGGCCACCTCCACTCCCTCGCTCCCGCAACCGACGTCCACCGCATCTACCACGGGCTCAACGTCGACTTCACCGCACTTCTGGCATCGACACCGGCTCCTCCAGCCGCGGCACGAGCCAGGGAGCGCTTCGAGATCCTGTCCGTCGGTCGGCTCGTCGAGAAGAAGGGCTTCGACACCCTCTTCGATGCCACGGCCGCTCTCATCGAGGCGGGTCTCGACGTGACGCTGAGAGTCGTGGGCGATGCCGGAGACGCGGCCGGGTCGCTGTGGCGACAGGTCGAGGAATTGGGGCTCGACGGCGCGGTGACGTTCGTACCGTCGATGAGCCAGGCCGATCTGCTGGAGGAGTATCTCGCCGCCGACGTGTTCTGCCTCCCGTGTCGCATCGTCGACAACGGAGATCGCGACGGCATCCCCAACGTCGTGATGGAGGCCATGTCGGTGGGTCTACCGGTCGTCACGACGGGAATCTCGGGCATTCCCGAGATGGTCGAGAACCGACACAACGGAATGCTCGTCCCACCCGAGGACCCCGTCGAGCTCGCCAAGGTCCTCGAAGAGCTGGCAACCGACCGCGATCTACGGCAGACCCTGGCGGTCGCAGCGCGTCACACCGTCGCCGAACGCTTCGACGCCGTGGCCGAGGCCGAACGGCTGGTCGCGCTGTTCGACGAGCAGCTGAGGGTCCGCTCATGAGCGGCCGTCGCGATGTCTATTGCGTGATCGACGACGAGTTCCGGTCGCTGAAGACCGCCAACTCGGTCGCCGAGGGCCGATTCACCCACGGCGGGGAGACCGTCCAGCTGAGCCTGCCCCCCGACTGGTTTTCGCTCGAGCTCCCCACCGACGAAGAGTGGCGGATCGAGTGGAGCAAGTTCTACTTCGGGCTCGATCTCGCTCATGCGAGACAGGTGACGGGCTCGGACGTCTATTTCGATGTCTGGCGGGCGCTGGTGGAGAGTTGGATCGACCAGGTACCCGCCGAACACGACAGCGCCGACGTGACCGCTCGCCGCGTCCAGAACTGGGTCTACGCGTGGCAACGGTTCGAAGCGGCTGAAGGGTTCGGCGTTGTCCCGGTGGACCTCGAGCAACAGCTGCTGACCTCGATCGCCGCCCAGACCGACCACCTGGTTCGCAACCTGAGCGCCGAACGGAACCACCGCACGCTCGAGCTCTACGCGCTCTTCCTGGTCGGGCTCGCCCTGCCCGAGGCCGACCCGGCTGACGATCTCGTGGATTTTGCCGCACACGAGCTGTATCGCAACGTCTGCCTCGACATCCTCCCGGACGGCGTTCACCGCGAGTTGTCGACCCACTATCACGCGATCGTTCTGCGCAGCCTCGTCGGGCTTCTCGTCAACGCGCAGCGATTCGGAGTCGATCTGCCCCGTGATCTGCCCTACCGCGTGGAGCGGGCGGCCGACTTCCTCGCATCGGTGATCCGACCCGATGGGACGCTGCCGCGGCTGTCCGACTCTGATGACGGCGACTACCGGGGGCTCCTCTCCACCGCGGCCGCGCTGTTCGGGCGCGAGGACCTCCGCTACATCGCCTCTGGAGGTCGCCAGGGGCGGGCACCGGAGCGAACCACGGCCGAATTCCCCGACGGTGGCTACGTCGTACAGCGGAGCGGGTGGGGCGACGGGGGCGCCCCCTTCGCGGCCGAGCGGCATCTGGTCTTCGACTGCGGTGCCATCGGGGCCAGCGGCCATGGTCACTACGACGCCCTCCACATCGAGGTGTATGGCGCGGGACGCCCACTTCTCGTCGACCCGGGGCGCTACACCTACAACGAGGCCGGGCCGGTCAACTGGCGGCGCACCTTCAAGTCGACGGCGGCCCACAACACCGTGACCGTCGACGCGCTCGACCAGTCGCCCTACCATCGCGGCAAGAACAAGGGGGCGACGTCCCACACTCGGCGGCTCCCGGTCCGTGACTCGGAACGATCGAGACGATGTGCCGCCGAGGTGGTGAGTCCCAACTACGACGCCATCCACCGGCGCGAGATCCGATTCGTGTCCAACGAGTGGTGGCTGGTGATCGACAGCTTGACGGGACTGGTGCGGCATCGGTACGACCTTCGATTCCACCTGCACCCCGAAGCGATCAACGACATCACGGCGGAGGGAACGTCCGTCGTGCGCGCTCCCGGGCTCGCGCTGCTCGCTTGCCGTCCCGCGTCGCTCTCGCTGGAGCCGGGGTGGGTCGCCCCGGAGTACGGACGCCGTGTACCGGCGCCGGTGGTCTCGTTCGTGATCGAAGACACCACGGCCCTGTTCCTCACCGCGGTGATTCCGGTGGCACAAGGGGACGCCACGCCCGAGGTTCTCGCGACCAACGACGATGTCGTCGAGGTAGCCCGCGGGCCCCGGGTGGACCGCGTGCGGTGGCGTGACGCCTTCTCGTGGGGGCGCTCGTGACGGCTGTCGCCACCTCGCTCGACCTGCTCGTCGCGGGCGACCCAGTGTTGACGTCCCGTGATCGTCTTCTCGATGTCGAGGATGTGTCCGCTGCCCTGTCTCGCCGGACGGGACGCGAAGTAGAGGTCGAGGCGGTCAGGAAGGTGAAGTACCGCTTCGGTGAGAGCCTCCGTGTGCTGTACGACGGATCGATCGACGGCGTGGCGGGGCTCGTCAGCTGTCGCGCAAGCGCCCCAGGTTCATTGCACAACCGGCGGGACTCTCCATGGGTGCGAGTCCCCGATCTCGGGGCTGGATTCTGGCGGTACCCCGACGACAGGGGGCTCCCCGCGATGGCAGCTTTCGTCGGCGACGCGGACGTGAGGCAGAGGATCTGCGGACGGCAGGTCGATGTCGTTCGCCGAGCGGCGTATGCCCCCGAGAAGCGGGCGACGTTCAGCTGTGAACACGCCGGCGACACCTTTGGGTACCTCAAGTTCTACGGCGACGGGGGCGAACAACCATCGGCGGCCATACACACGTGGATCGGCGGTCATCTCGGGTCATCGGGAATCGCTTCCCCCGTCCCGATACACACGCACGAGGGGGCGCGGGCCGTGCTCTTCTCGGTCGTTCCCGGAGATCCACTCGGATCGGACGCGGGCTGCTCGGCATGGCAGCTGCTCGGCGAGTCGACGGCGATCCTTCACTCGGTTCCACCGCCAGGGTTTGCTCGGCCGCATGGCCGCCTTTCGGTTGCCAGGGTGCGCTCTGCGGCCGAGGTCGTGGCACGCGCCTGCCCCGACGTTGCCGACCCGCTGAACCAGCTCGTAGGGACCCTGGCGACACTTGAGCTGCGACCTCGGATGCAGGTAGCGCTTCTCCACGCTGACCTCCATCCGAAGAACGTGCTTCGAGGGCCCGACGGCGTCGGTTTCGTGGACCTCGACCAGGCCGGCGTCGGCCATGTCGGGGCGGATCTCGGGAGTGCGCTCGCCGAGCGACTCTGCCACGACGCGGTGCACGGCGGGCACAACGGACGCAGAGAGGCCCGAACGTTCCTCGACGGGTACGAGAGGCAGGGAGGACTGGTCGTTGGCTCCGACCTCGCATGGTTCACCGCGGCCGCGCTGGTCGCCGAACGGGCACTCCGCGCTGTCAACAAGCTGCGGGCAGATGTTCTGGTGGTCGTACCCGAACTGATCGAAATGGCCCTCGGGCTGTTGCAGAGCGGCGAGGAGGTTGCCTCGTGAAGCCGAAGCTTCTGTTCCACGTTCAGCATTTTCAGGGCCTCGGCCACGCGGTCAGGGCCTTCGCTCTCGCCGAAGCACTCGAAGCTCGCTTCGAGGTCACGATCGCATCTGGAGGACGGCTCCCCGCCGGCCTCGCGCGGCCCGCAGGCGTTCACGTCGTGGATCTTCCACCGGTCGGGTTCGATGCGAATCGAGCCCTGGTGAGTGAGGTCGCGGGCCGTTCGGTGCTCGAAGTCCTCGAGGAGCGCACGAACCTCCTCTTGTCGCTCTATGACGCCCTTCGCCCCGACGTGATCGTCGTGGAGTTGTTTCCCTTCGGTCGCAAGAAGCTCCTCCCCGAGCTCGCCCCGCTGCTGGACCGGGCGCGTGAGGATGAGCGACGCCCCCGGGTGGCGTCGAGCGTTCGGGACATCCTGGTCACCGGCCGCCACGACCAACAGAATCACGACGACCGGGCCGCGGGCTGGCTCGACAGATGGTTCGACCTCGTCCTGTTTCACGCCGACCCCGAGTTCGTCTCGCTCGAGAACTCATGGTCGCCCAGCGTGCCCGTGTCTGTGCCGGTGGTCCCGACAGGATTCGTAGCCCGCCGGTCTGCCGGGGTGGGAGCCATCGGGTCGGACGTTGCGGCAGGGACGGTGGTTGTCTCCGCAGGCGGGGGATGGGTGGGTTCCGCGCTCATGACTGCGGCCCTCGACGCAGCTCCCCGCATCGCCGAAGCACATGGACTCGAGACCACCCTGATCACCGGACCGCTGGTGGACGACGCCACCTTCGACGAACTGCGCAGGCGCGCTTCCGGTGATGGGACCACGCGCTGCGTGAGGTCTGTTCCCGACCTCGCAGCGGTTCTGGCCGATGCCGCGGCGTCGGTGAGCCAGTGCGGCTACAACACAACCCTCGACCTGGTGCGTGCGCGGGTACCCGCGGTGGTGGTCCCCTACGGCGACGACGAGCGGGAGAACGAGCAGCCTCGCCGCGCTGCGCGTCTGGCCGACCTGGGCGTCGCCGTGCACTTGCCTGCCGAACAGGCGTCGGGACCCAGACTCGCGGAGGCTGTTGCGGCCGCGCTCGACGCGCCACCGGCCCGCGTCGGCTGGTCGCTCGAAGGAGCTCAGCGGTCCGCGGCACTTCTGGCCGATGCGTTGACGGGGGTCGCGACGCCATGAGCTACTTCCCGGCCACCCGCGCCGCGCTGGCCCGCCACGGGCGGCTCGATGTGTTCTTCCGCGACGACGACGCAGGTTGGGGAGACGATCGGTTGCTGGCTCTGTGCGATGTCTTTGCAGACCGCGGCGTGCCGCTCGATCTGGCCGTGATTCCCGCGAGCTGCTCGCGCGATTTGGCGCAGACCCTCCTTCGTCACCGGGCCGACCTGTCGTTCCACCAGCATGGCTTCGCTCACGTGAACCACCAGGAGAAGGGCCGAAAATCCGAGTTCGGCGACGAGAGGCTCTTGTCCGACGTGACGCGCGACATTGTCGAAGGGCGTCGAATCCTCGTCGAGCGATTCGGCGATCGCGTGCAGCCGATCTTCACCCCGCCGTGGAATCGGTGTCGTCGAGACATCGCCGCAGCCTTGCTGATCTGCGATCTCACGGTCCTGAGTCGCGACCGGACCGCGGCGGGGCTCGAACAGCCAGAGATCATGGAGCTCCCGATCTCTGTCGATGTCGTCAAGATCCGCGACGAACTCGATGCGGCGATCGCGGCGGCGCTCACCTCACACCCACGCGGTCGGCCGTTCGGGTTCATGCTCCACCACGCGGTGCACGATGCGTTCGATCGCACGCTCATCGGGGCCCTACTGGACTTCCTGTTGTCGGTCTCGAGCGTGCAGCTCACGTCGATGGGCGGCGCTTTGAGCGGATCGGTGGCGGCGTGACCTGTTTTCACGATGCCAATCGCGGCCTGCTCGAGGCCCTCCGGAACCCAGATGCGGTCGCTCCCCTGTTGCGCGGCGCGACCGGCGCCGATGCGGTCGATGGCTGGAGCTTCGACTGGGGTCGGGTCGTCGATGCCGCGAGCGGCCGCGTCCAGGCGGTGTACACGGCCCCATGCGCCCCCACGTGTGTGATCGAGGCCTGGGGCTCGCTGCACCCGACGACCCGCAGCATCTACCGGCTCACCGACGACCCCCGCTTGGACACGCTCGCCCGTGTCCTACGGCGGGCGCCCAACCTCTCGGTCGTTCGCTACCGCCCGGGCAAGCGCTGCATGCTCTCGGGGAGCGATCGGGCTCCCTTCGTCAAGGTTTTCAACGACGGGCGCGGCGCTCGGATGTTCGAGGAAGCCCAGGCCCTCTGGAGGGCTGCCCGCCGTGACATCGACGTCGACGTCGCATGTCCAATCTCCTATGAGCCCGCGCTTCGTGCCCTCACCCATGCCCGGGTCGACGGCGTTTCGATCGCTGGCTCCCTGCGTCGTGATGGCGGGGTGCTCGCGCGGCGACTCGGATCGGCGGCGGCTTCGATCGCAGTGAGTCCACTCGTCCCACGCAGCGCCGTGCGGCACGGCGATGAGCTCGACCGTTCGTGCGCCAGGGCGGTCGAGATCGCCGCACTGATTCCCGCGGTCGCGCCCCGACTCGAACGCGTCGTGTTCGAGCTCGGCGTTCGCCACGGACGCCTTCCCGAGCGGCCGTTGCGACCCACCCACGGATCCCCGCACATGTCGCAGTGGCTCCTCGACGGTGATGACCTGGCCCTGGTCGATTTCGACCGGTTCTCATGGGCCGATCCCGAGCTCGACGTTGCGACCTTCGTCGGCGAGTACACCGACGAGGCGACAGCCAACGTCCCGGCGGTGATCGAAGGTTTCGTCGCTGGGTACTGCGACACCTACGGCGCCCTCGACCCGAAGCGCCTGGACCTGTATCGCTGCCACAAGCGAATCGCAAAGGCCTACCGGGTCGCCCGCTCGTTTCGCCCAGACGTAGAGCGAAGGGTCACACGCCATCTCGACGAAGCCATGGATGTCCTCCAAGGCGCGGAGACGGTCGCATGAGCCCCGCTCCCGACTTTCGGACGATGCTCCGCGTTCAGCTCGGCCGCCACAAGGGTGCGACCGCGCTGGTCGTCTTCATGTTGGTGCTCGAGGTGGTCGGCGAACTGCTCAAGCCCTGGCCCACCAAGTTCGTCATCGACTACCTGACCGCGGTCGAAGGGGGCGACCCGCAGTCCCAGGTCGCGATCCCAGGATTCGCATCGGGATCCGTGGCGGCGTTCGTCATCTTCGCCGCCTCAACGCTGCTGATCTTCGCCCTGTTCGACGGCATCGTCGCCTACATCGGCAAGTACCGGCGCCGGGTCCTCGGCGCAGACATCGGTGCGAGCTTGCGAAGCGACGCGTTTGGCCACTTGCAGCGGACCGGGCTCACCTATCACCGAGGGCAGCGCACGGGGGAGCTCACGAGCCGAGTCGTCACCGACACCAAAGACATCGAAGAGTTCATCGCCAACAGCGTTCCGACACTCATCAAGGTGATCGGCACGTTCGCCTCGATGGTGGCGATCATGCTGTGGCTGGACTGGCGGCTCGCACTCGTCTGCATCGTGCTGCTGCCACCCGTTCTCTACAAGGTCATCATCTGGTTCGTCGCGGCCACCCGAACCAAGGCGAAGGCGCAGCGCGCGACCGAGGGCGATCTCACGGCGCTGACCCAGGAGTCGTTGCAGGCCGTCGACGTCGTGAAGGCGTTCAGCCGCGAGCGATTCACCGACGGGCTGTTCGAACGGGCCAATCAAGCCGATCGGGACGCCAAGGTCTCTGCCGCCGAGCTCGATGCCCGCTTCGCTCCCACGGTGAAGTTCCTCGTTCAGGTCGGCGTCGTGGTGGTGGTGACGTTCGGCATCTTCCGGGTCAGGGCCGGCGCCATCTCCACCGGGGATCTGTGGATCTTCCTCGCCTATTTCAGGGGCATCAAGAGCCCGCTGCGAGAGCTGTCGAGCGGCCTCCGTCAGCTCGCCCGGTCCGAGACGCGGTGGGATCGCGTGCGGGAGGTTCTGTCCGAGCCGATCGACGAGCAGGATGAGAACCGGCGTCTGGTGCCACCGCTCGATGGCCGGGTCACGCTGCGCGACGTGCACTTCGCCTACAACGCAGACGAACCGGTCCTGTCCGGCGTTTCGCTCGAGGTCCCGGCCGGTGCGCGGGTCGCTGTGCTCGGTGAGACCGGCTCCGGCAAGAGCACCCTGATGGGGCTCGTGGCAGGGCTCTACACACCGGACTCGGGGCGAGTGGAGCTCGACGGACTCGATGTCGCCGGGCTCAACACCGCCGGTGTGCGCGATCAGATCGCCTTCGTGCTCCAGGAATCGGTGCTGTTCGCGACCACCATCGGCGAGAACATTCTGTACGGACGTCTCGACGCATCGCCGGAGGAGGTCGTCGCCGCGGCTCGGCAGGCGGGCATCCACGACCAGATCATGGAATTGCCGCGGGGATACGGGACGATCGTGGGGGAGCGCGGGTCGACGCTGTCCGGTGGCCAGCGACAGCGCGTTGCGATTGCACGAGCGATTCTTCGCGACGCCCGGATCCTCATCCTCGACGAACCGGTCACCGGCCTCGACCCCGATACGAAAGAACGGGTCTGGGAGGAGCTCGAGTCCCTCATGGAGGGGCGAACGACGCTTCTCATCACCCACGAACCCGCCTTGGCGGCCCGGATGGACGCAGTTCATCACCTAATCGGCGGGCGCCTGGTTTCAGATCCCTCGGCCCTGGCTGAGCACGAAGCGTCGGGCTGGTGGCCCGATGGAAGCCCACCCCCGGAGGACCCCATGGTCGAACCGTCTCCAACGACACCTTCCATCCCTTCTGCGACCGGGCCGAACGAACGCCTGGTCGTGATGGGACAGGGGTATGTGGGCCTGCCGCTCGCGATGCGGGCGGTCGAGAGCGACTTCGAGGTCGTCGGCTACGACGTCGACGAGGGTCGAGTGCGCGACCTCGCCCGTGGTCGGTCCTTCACCGACGACGTCCCCGCGGCGGTCCTCGCTTCGGCGCTCTCGAGCGGTCGCTACCGGCCGACGTCAGACCGCGACGGCCTCGCCGACTTCGACATCGCCGTCGTCTCGGTGCCGACCCCGCTGCGCGATGGGATCCCCGAGCTCGGCTTCATCGAAGATGCGGCGCGCGATCTGGCCCCCCACCTCGTTCCAGGCGCCACCGTCATTCTCGA
>Ga0209992_10000272_pt1 | contig 71298 bp, 70 predicted proteins | sample 2SBtaG_2_FD_182564 | JGI IMG/M metagenome (GOLD analysis project Ga0209992, IMG submission 182564) | Deep subsurface microbial communities from Kolumbo volcano to uncover new lineages of life (NeLLi) - 2SBTROV12_ACTIVE470 metaG (SPAdes)... | ecosystem: Environmental > Aquatic > Marine >... | reverse complement strand
ATGAGCCAGATCATACTCAAATTCGAGGAATGATGAAAACTCTAAGAGCAGAAAGACCAATTCCTGGAAATTCTATGCAAATTACTGGTGGTGAACCAATGCTCAGAGAAGATATTGCTGATGTTATCAAAATTATGAAAGAAGAAGGTGTTGACCATATTCAAATGAACACTAATGGAATTAGACACGCAATGGATCCAGAAGCCGCACGTGAAGTAAGACTTGCTGGATGTAACAACTTGTATCTTTCATTTGATGGTGTTACTGCTAGAACAAATCCTAAAAATCACTGGGAGATTCCATATGCACTTGATAGTTGCAGAAAGACTGGAACTACTGTAGTATTTGTTCCAACTGTGATTAAATCAATTAATGATCATGAATTAGGTGGAATTATCAGATATGCACAAAAGAATATGGATGTAGTTCATGCTGTAAACTTCCAACCTGTATCACTTACAGGACGAATGGGAAAACAAGAACGTGAAAAATACAGAATTACAGTTCCTGATTGTATTCAAAGAATTGAAGAACAAACAAATGGTGATGTAACTGTTGATGATTGGTTTCCAGTTCCTAGTTGTATGCCACTAACTAATGTAATTGAAGCATTTTCAAGTAAACCAAAATATGAATTGTCAATCCACTTTGCTTGTGGTGCAGGAACTTACATCTTTGAGGATGCAGATACAAAGAAGTTTGTCCCATTAACAAAATTTTGTGATATTCAAGGAATGCTTGAATTGTTTGAGGATAAAGCAGAAGAGATTCGTTCTGGTAAAAACAAATACTTTACAATGCTTGAAGTTGTAAGAAAACTCAAAGGTTTTGTTGATTCAAAGAAACAACCTGCAGGATTAGATTTGGCAAAAATGTTTGGTAACATTCTCATGAAAAGATCATTTGATTCAGTTGGTTCATGGCATGTAAAGGGATTATTCCTTGGAATGATGCACTTTCAAGACAAATACAATGAAGATTTGGAAAGACTACAAAGATGTGATATTCACTATGTAACTCCAGATCTTAGAATAGTCCCATTTTGTGCATTTAATGTAATTCCTGAATGGTATAGAGATAGAATTCAAAAGAAATTCTCAGTTACCGTTGAGGAGTGGGAACAAAGGGAAGATGTTAAACTAGAAGATTGTCTTTACAGAGGACTAATGAGACGTGGTGCTGGTGATGAATTGGCTGCTGGTTGTGCTAAAAGTCAAATGTTCCATGATGCATCACAAGCAACAATGTAAATCTGATTTTTAATCCAAGACCTTAAAAGTTCATAATTTAATTTTTAATTGTGAACATTTTGATTATTTCTCCAACACAGTCTGGTATTGGTGGAATTGCACAACATGTTAAAAATCTAAAAAATTTCTTAGAAAAAAATGATAATACTGTAGAAAGCATTTCTTCAGAAAATACGTTAACAATTCCAATTAAAGGATTAAAAAATCCAAGCTTTATGATATCTTCATTTTTAAAAACAATATTTAAAAAAAATTTTGATATTGTTCATGCTCATAATATTCCGTCAGCATTAGCAATGAAAAATTCTTCTGGAAAAAAAATTCTTACAATACATGGAATATTTTCTGAACAAATTGATCAATTACATGGTAAAATTAGTGGAAACATATCAAAAAAATATGAAAAAAATGCATTATCTTGGGCTGATGTAATAACTGTAATTTCCAAAGAATCATTTGATTATTACACTTCTTTAGGATACAAAGTATTTCAAATTCCAAATGCAATTGATATTTCTGCTTTATCATCTGATAAAGATAGAAGATATGAAAAACAAATAATATTTGCAGGTAGATTATCTAAAGAAAAAGGAATTAAAACATTAATTGAGATTTGTAAAAATCTTCCAAATGACATACATCTAATAATAATTGGAACGGGGCCTGAAGTAGAAAATGTTAAAAAAATTGAAACAGAATATGATAATATTCATTATTTAGGTTCTAAAAATCATTCCCAAACAATCTCGTTGATTAATGGTTCAGATGTATTAATTCAACCTTCATTTTCAGAGGGAATAAGTACAACCATTCTTGAATCTATGGCATGTAAGACAGCTATTATTGCATCAAATGTAGGTGGAAATTTAGAATTAATCCAAGATCAAGAATCAGGTTTTTTACTAGAACCTACAAATCATGAAATGTTTTGTGAAAAAATTATTGAATTAATATCTGATGAACATTTACGAGAAAAATTAACTACTTTATCATATGAAAATGTAAAAAAATATGATTGGAAGAATGTTGGGGCACAATATTTTGAACTTTATAATTCAATTTTAAAAGTTAATAAAAAAAATACTTAAGATTTTTTATCATAAAAACTTCTAAAATTAATGGTTATTTTTTTGTAATTTCTATGGTTGTTTGTAAAACTCCATAACCATTATCTTGTGGTCTAATAACAAATTCATCTTCTGTAAGACCGCAATCGAATAATACTTGTTTAATACGTATAATTGAGAGGTCATTAAAATAACAAGCTTGATCATCTCTCCATTGCATTTTATGTTTTTTCAAATTTGGAAAATACCCTCTATACGAATTAACAAATGCATATTTTTTAGTCGCATTAATTATTCTCTTAAGAAAAGTGTCTATATCGTAAACATGGTCTATTACAGCATGTGAAAATACAAGATCAAATTGTTCTTCTGAATCTTTTTTGATAAAATCTTCACATTTGAATTCGTATGGGGAATTCTTTTTACAAAAATTAATTGCATCTTGTGATATATCAATTCCTAAATATTGAAATGTTTCAAACATTTGTTTATTTTTTACAGGATATATTCCAGTACCACATCCAATTTCTAAAACAGTCTTAATTTCTAATTTTATTTCATTGAAATACCTAATAAAATCTTCATGAATTAAATAATTTGAATCATGAATTTTTTTATACCATTCATCATCAGCACCTTTCCATTCTGAACCATATGTTTTTTTACCAACAACCCTTGTTTTAATCTCCCTAGATATGGTATTTTTAATTGCTTTAACATCCATTATTATTACTAAAATCTATAATGATTTATAATTTCTGATTTCACTTATGATTCATTCATAAGCTTTCTTAAACCGTCACTTAATTCAATATTGTAACTCCAATCTATTTTTTCTTTTGATAACAAAGTATCTGCTTGACTTTTCTCAATATCTCCAGGTTGTTCTTTATCAAAATTTGGTGAAACATCTTTTGAAGAAATCCTAATCATCATTTTTGCTAATTCTAAAATTGATATTGATTTTCCAGTACCAATATTAAAAAACCCCTGATTAGAATTGGATTCCATAGACTTTAGATTTGCAATAGCAACATCTTCTACAGAAATAAAATCTCTAATTTGATTTCCTTTTCCATGAATTATGGGGGAAAGATTATCATCTAATTTCTTCATAAATTGGGTAATTACACCAGCGTATGTTCCAGTTTGTCCTTTTCCATATACATTGAAATATCTTAATCCAATAATACTAACACTTTCGTCCCAAAATTTTTCAGCCAATTTTTCCTTCTCAACTTTTGTTTTTCCATAAGGATTAATGGGATTTTTATCAAAGTTTTCTTTTATAGGAACTTCTTTTACATCTCCATATATGCTTGAACTACTTGCAAAAACAACTTTTACTCCTAACTTTTTTGCAATCATAAACACATTTTTTGTACCATTTACATTTACATCAAAATATTCTTCAGGTTTAAGAAATGATTCTGGCACAGCTGTTAATGCTGCTTGATGAAAAATCCCATCTATGTTTATAATAACTTCTTTCATTTTTTCATAATCTCTAATGTCTATTTTATGAAATGTTATTTCCTTTTGAATATCTATTAACCTAGAAAGATTTCCTGTATGAAGATTATCTATAATTATTACTTGATGTCCTTTTTTAGTTAATAATTTGGCAATATTACTACCAATAAATCCTGCACCACCAGTAATAGCATATTTCATATCTGATGTGATTTTGAACGATTTTTAAATTTTGATTATGACTAATTAAAAAAGTAAATAATTGGGCATTAATGAAGACTTATGACGCTCATGAAAACAATTCTGGAAATGAATGAATTAGAAATAGTTGAATCTATTCAATCTGGAAAATTAAAAATATGTGTGATAGGCATTGGAAGAATAGGTTTACCTACAGCACTTTCATTTGCAAATTCTGGTTTGACAACAGTTGGAGTAGACATTAATGAACAATTAGTTGAAATGATAAATTCTGGAAATTTTCCTTTAAAAGATGAACCCGGTTATGATGTAATTTTTGATAAAGTAATTAACCAAAAAAAATTTAGAGCAACTACTGATTTTAGTAAAGGTGTAAATGCTAGCGATGTAATTGTATTGTCTCTTCCTACTCCAATGGATGTAAACAATATTCCAGATTATACTGCACTACTTTCTGTAGCAAAAAAACTTTATAATGAAATGTCTGATGGAAAATTAATTATTATTGAGAGTACTGTAGAACCAAATTTTGTTGAAAAGAATTTTTTAGAAATTCTTGAAGGTAAAGATCAAAAACTAAAATTAGGAAAAAATTTCAGTTTAGGTGTTTGTCCTGAAACCGCAAACCCTGGACAAATTCTTAACGATTTTGAAAGATTACCTCGTCTAGTTGGTGCAATGGATGAAAAAACTCAAAATTTGATTATAAAAATATACAAACATGTTTTTACTGTAAATTTAATTCCAATGCCTAATTGTAAAACTGCAAATGCAGTAAAACTTACTACGAATGTTTTTAGAGATCTTAATATTGCATTTGTAAATGAATTGGCATTAGTTTTTGAAAAAGCAGGAATTGATATTATGACTGTTCTAGAAGCTGCAAAAACAAAATACAATTTTCAAGTACATTATCCTAGTGCAGGTGTGGGAGGTCCTTGTTTACCTGTAAATTCATATCAAATGATCAATTTTTGTAAAAATTTTACCTCAAAAACTTTTGGATTAGTAGAAGATGGACGTAAAATTAATGAAATGATGCCATTTCATACTGTTGATCTTCTTAAAGATGCACTGGCCGAAATTAACAAATCATTGAATAATTCGACAATTCTAATTTTAGGAGTATCATACAAACCTGATGTGAAAGACATACAACTTTCACCCGTGGAAAAAATTGTTGAGATCATAAAAAAAAATGGCGCAAAAATCTCAATTTATGATCCATATTATAAAAATTCTAAAATCTTTGGAATACAAACTTCAGATGATCTTATCTCAAGTATTGAAAAATGCGATGCTTTAATCATTGCTACTGCCCATAAAGAATTTCATGATCTGGAACCATCATTCCTAAAATCTAAAATGCAAATCCCTGTAATAATTGATTCAAAATGCATTATTAACCAATATGAAGCAAAAAAAGCAGGGTTAATCTATAGAGGAATTGGCCGCGGAAAAATTTAACCAAAAAAATATTTCCGATTCTATTAGAAATATTCTGACTTTACGTTATGATCCTTCTCAAAAATCAACTTTACCAAGTTTGACTGAGAAAGATTTTTCACCCAAGTTTCATGTTGATGATATTTCTATTGAAAAAAATATCAAATTATATCTAGAAAAATATCTTAATCATACAAATGATTTAGCCATTGCATTAAGTGGAGGAATTGATTCTACACTTGTTTTGTATTTAACCAAAAAATATTTTCCTGACATTAAGATTAATGCTTTTTCAATTAGATTTTCCAATAGTACTGATGAAACACAAATTGCATCAGAAATAGCTAATTTTTTTGATGTTGAACACAATATTGTTGATTTAGAAAACTATCTTCAAGAACTTCCTAAGGCTATTGGTATAACTCAATTACCTTTTTGGGACATTCATTGGTATTATGTTGCTCAGATTGCTCAACAAAAATCACAATATCTAGCTTCTGGTGATGGTGGTGATGAATTATTTGGAGGTTACACTTTTAGATATAAAAAATTTCTTTCACTGATTGATTCACATTCTAATTCTTTAGAAAAAGCTCAAGCATATTTTCAATGTCATGAAAGAGATCATGTACCAGATCAACAAAAAATATTTAATAAAAACCTCACTTTTTCATGGAATAATTATTATGAATTAATTCGTCCCTATTTTGATAATGATTTGTCACCATTAGATCAATTATTTTTAGCAGATTACAATGGAAAATTATTATATAATTTTTCAATTGTAAATAATTCAATAAATCATGAATTTAATATCAAATCAATAACCCCTCTTTTGAGTCCATCATTTTTAAAATCTACTCCCCATTTAACTAATTTTGAAAAATATAATATTCAAAAGAACTTAGGGAAGTTACCTCTAAGAAAGATTTTACAAAAATCTGATGTATACAAATTACTTAATCCAAAGAAATTAGGTTTTAGTGTGAATACACAGAATTTGTGGAAGAATTATGGTCAAAAAATTTGCTCTTATTTCTTATATGATTCTGAAATTGTAAAAGAAGATTTTGTTAATAATGATTGGATACAAAATTATCTCTATAAAGATGATTTAGATATAAGATATGTAAATAAATTACTTGGATTGTTGGCTTGTGAAATTTGGTACAGAATATTTATTACAAAAACAATGAAATCTGATGAACAATTAATTTTTTAACCATTCAAAATTTCTTTTGTTGATTCCAAGAATTTTTTTGTAATAATATCCCATTCGAATTGTTCTTTAACAAATTTCCTTCCTTCTACACCCATTTCTTTAGATTTTTCATCATCATTTAACATAATCTCAATTTTTTCTTCCAATTGTCTTGCATTTCCTTTTTCTATCAAAAATCCTGTTTTGTTATTAATCATTAATTCTGGAATTCCTCCAACATTTGTTGCAATAACTGGTTTTTCCATTAATTGAGCTTCTTGAAGTGTTAATGGAGACATATCAATTCCACTAACTAATGCATAAATATCAATTTCTGAAAGAAATTCTCTTACTTTATTTGGATATTCTAATGCCCCTAACCATTGAAAATTTTTATATTTTTTCAATTTTGATAAAATATTTTCTCTATAAGGACCATCTCCAACCCAATAAAATGTAACATTTGGAAATTTTTGAAGAGTTTTTTCAAGAATTAACATTTCCCGTGTTTTCCCCCAAATTGATGCACTTTGTAATAACCCTACACATGGATGATTCAATTCCATTCCATCTGTGGAATACCATCTCTTAGAATCAATTCCTTGATACAATACTTTTGATTTATTTGGATATTTTGTTTCCACAATATCTTTCAAATAATTACATATTGGCAAAATCATTCTAGAATCTTTAAAACATTTTTCAGCTAATCTATTTTTAAACCACAAAACATTTCGTTTTATAGGATCTTTGTATAGTGTTTCTTTTGCCCATTGAATTTCTGACCAATAATCTCCTCTTAAATGAACAAATAGAGGAATTTTAGATTCGATTGCAGTAACTCCAAAATGTCCTTGTCTATCAACAAAAATAGCATCAGGGACAAATTCTTTAATTAATTCATTGAATTTTTTTTTACTTTGAAACCAATTTGAAATTTTTCTACTTGGAAACCCATCTACAACATCTATATCATGAACCAATTTGTACTCAGAACCCTGTCTTTGTAGAGCTTCCCCAAATTCTTTCAAATGGAAGAATTTTGAATTTGAACCTGCTATTAATAATCTCAATTTTATCATCTAAATTATAGTCTAGTCATATAAGATATGTGTGGTTTAATTAGTTGTTCTTAAAATTTAAAAAGCTATCTACAAAACTAATTTGAAAACATTTGAAAAAATTTTTATTTTTTATTATAATTATTGTTGTTTCTTTTTCATTTTTTATATTTGGATATTCTTTAAATCAAAATCCTAGTTTATTATTTAACACTAATATTTCAAATGACTCATCTGATTTGTTTGAAGATTTTTCTAAAGAAACATTAGCAAATTTTGATGTTAAATCAATTATTCATATACAAAACATTGATGATATTTCTAAAATTAGAAATAATTTAGTTGATTATATCTTCAAAGAAAATGAATTTTTGGAAAAAATGCCTAATGAAATTAGAAAAAATATTGAAAATGAAAATTATTCTAGTATTTCTAATTTGAAACAAATTGATAAAATTACTATTATAATGAAACATAATGTAAATTCTATTTCATTTTTATTTCATCCAATCAATTCTAATAATCAATTGATTATATACCATCAAGGACATTCTGGTGATTTCTATAATGAAAAAAATTCTATTGAAACTTTTTTGAATGATGGTTTCACAGTTCTTGCATTTTCAATGCCTCTATTAGGAAATAATAACAATCCTATATTAGATCATGATTCATTTGGAAAAATCAAATTAATTAGTCATAAACAATTTGTTTTGTTAGAAACAAATTCTTTTTCTCCAATTCAATATTTTGTTGAACCAGTTATTATCTCATTAAACTATTTAGATAAAAATTATAATTTCGATTCATATAACATGGTTGGTATTTCGGGTGGTGGGTGGACTACTACATTAGTTAGTGCAATTGATGAAAGAATTAATGATAGTTTTTCAATTTCTGGTTCTTATCCAATATATTTGAGATTTCAATCAAAAAATCTAGGCGATTATGAACAATTAGAGCCTAAATTATATAATGTTGCAAATTATCTAGATATGTATATTTTATCATCTATAGGTCAAAATAGATCTCACACTCAAATTTTCATAAAAGATGATCCTTGTTGTTTTGGTGATGGAGAATTTGTACATTATCATCAAATTCTAATGGATCATGTAACTACACTTGATGGTTCATTTAGAATTATAGAGGATGATTCAATTCATTCTCACAGTATTTCTGAAACTACATCAAAATTAATCTCTGATTCAATTTTAGAATAATTTTTTCTACCATTCAAATTTTTGTCCAATTTTCTGAAATAATTGATTATTGTATTTTTCATAGAAATGATCTAATAACTTTCTTGTTTCGTGACTCATTTTTTCATAATTTCCTTTTCTATATCTTTGTTTATTTTTTATTTCAAATTTTGGAAGGTCCAAAAATTTAAAAATTTTATTATATGTTTCATTAGTTTTATTTCCAAATTCTTCAGTCGATATAATTAATATTTGATTTCTAGGAAATATTTCTAACCATGGTAATAATTGCTTAATGTAAATTCCTTTTTTAACTAAATTAATTTTACCTGATGAGAATTTTAAATTATCATTTTGTTCATTTTCCATTTGAAGAATTTCTTCTTTGATTAATTTTTCAAAATCTCTTGATTCATTTTCATCAATAATATTTTGATTATATTCTGAATACGCTCTATTTGTAGGATTTCGTAGGATTAAAATTAATTTGATATTAGGTAAAGTTTTAAAAATATTTTTTGCTGTTTTTTCATATTGAATATATGATGATGTAACATCATATGTGGCAAATTTACCATATTTTTTTATAATTTGTTTTTTTTTAAAATTTGTAGTAAAATGAGATTTGTACCAATTCAATCCTAATTCATAATTATTATTAAAAAATCCTAAATTATCATGTGTTGATTTTTCAATACATGGATGTTCACTCAATTGTTCAAATAATGTTGTTGTACCACATCTTTTGATTCCTATTACAATAAAATTTGGAAGTGTTCGAAATGGTGATGTAATTCCACAAAATCCTTTTTGAAGAACATTATATTTTAAAATTTTTAGTAATTGTTTTATTTTTATTTTCAAGACTTTAACTCAATGACTATTTGATGTATTGTGAAATACGTTTTTCATCATCACTAAAAATTACTCCAACTGTTCGCAAAAGCCTAATTTCATTTTCTTCACAAAATTTTACTAGTTTTTGAATATATTCTTTAAATTTATCTTTATTTTCTTTTTTTCTGATTAGTGATGAAAACAAATCATCATGATCTAACATGATGATTCTCTTGGAATTTGGCAATGAGTCTGTAATTGATTTAATATTATCTACTGCATCTGGACTTTCTATTTTTGGTACAATGGTAGTTTCTTTTGGAATAAATTTTATAAATGAATTTAAGTCATCACTTGATTCAACATTGGAAACTGCAAAATATTTTACATTGTTAAATTGTTTCATTAAAGGAATTATTTCCTCAAGTGAATACTTGTTGTTTGGTGGCTTTAGTCTTCCTATTGGTAAATCTAAAAAAATATCATGTTCTTGATGTCTTTCTAAAATTCCTTTAAGTTCATCAAGACTATCACACCAGGCTAAATTTATTCTATAAACACAATTTTCAGGTAATTTAATATCATAATTTGTAGCATTTTGTGAAACTATAATCATTTTCTTATTTCCTTTTTTTAATTCTATTATAAGTTTTTAAAAAAATTATTTCAAAATATATGCATATCATAAATCAAATTTTTTTATACTTTTAGAATCTGTTGAAAAAATGAATATTGATGGTTCTCTGAAATAAGGTGGTTCTGTAAAATTCATTTTAGCTTTACTATGAGCGTTTCCAGGATTAAGAATTATAGTCTTACCAACTTTTTTAATATTCTCATTTTCAGGAAATCTTCTATGAGTATGACCAAAAATAAACACATCAAATTTATTTGAGTTAATCATTTTTTCTTTCTTTTTGACATCTGTTCCATGATATATTCCAAATTTTAGACCGTCTATCTCAATTTTTCCAAAATCTCCAAGTAACTTTCCATTAATACTGTCAAATGCATTTTCTAATCCTTTTTTTTCACCATCATTATTTCCTAATACTCCAAAGAATTTTACATTCTTTTCAGTTAACCTTTGAAATTCTTTTATCATTGGTGGAGAAATGATGTCTCCTGCATGAATAACTATCTCAACCTTGTTTTTATCAAAAATGTCTATTGCCTTGTTTATATTTTCTACATCATCATGACTATCTGAAATGATACCTACTTTCATATTTTTTATGAAAAATTTATAGATAAATAGTTGCCTTTTTTGTTTTTAGTATGTTACCTGAAAAAAAAATCCGTGTAGCATTAATTTATAAAAAAAATTACAATTATTTTCAGCCATCTCATTTTGATAAAACAAGCTACGATTTTTTCTTTACAGCCTTACAAAGGAACCCTAATCTTCAAGTATCCTATATGTCTGTTGAAAATACTCTTGATGTATCAAAATTATCCGGGAAAATTGATATCATATTACTCCCAAATAATTACATCACAGCAGTTCCAGAAAATTTAATTGGAATACAACAATCAAATATTCCTGTAATTTCGAGAACGGGTGATCCTCATTGGGCAAAAAAACTCAATTTATTTTCATATCATGATAAATGGAAAATTGATCATTATTTTGGAGCAATTCCTAAGAGTTATTTTTACAAATTCTATCCTAAAGAATTCAAATACAAAGAAATAATTTTTGGTCTTGAACCCTCGTTGTATTCTAATCTAAAACCTTTTCGTGATAGAAATAAAAATAGAATTTTGAATTCTGGAAATGTTGGTAAAAACAGAATTATTTCTAGAATAGCTAATTCTATAATTTATCCAAAACGTTCAGCTTGGTATTTTTATAAATTACGAACAAAATGTAATTATCTGCCATATGTAGATCATTCTTCTATTCAAGGTAACAAATATCCTAATACGAATTATCCAGAATATCTTTCTAGATATCGTGCAGCAATTGCTGCAACAACATATTACCCAACTCAAAAATATTGGGAAATTCCGGCAGCTGGATGTTTATCATTTATGGAATTTACAGAAATTAATGATGGTTCTTACTTGGGTTTTGTTGATAATGAAACTGCTATTTTCATAAATGAAAAAAATTATAAGAAAAAATTTGAGATTTTTTTGGAAGATCCTGATAATCCAAAATGGGAAGAAATTGCTCTAAAGGGAAGACAACATGCATTAGAAAATCTGTCAAATGATCAAGCTGCAAATTCTTTAGTAAATCTTATGAAAGAATTCATCTAATTAGCTCTCCATGGTGATTTACCTAAATTCAATTTTTCTGAAGTAGGTGTGGTGTTCTTTGTTGCCTCCAAATTTAGACTCATAAGCATTCCTGACTCTTTTTCCATATGTGGTAAGTATGATTGACTATAATCATCAAAATTACCATGTTCTGTATTTCTCCAATCCCATTCATGTATATCATTAAAACCACATTTTTCTAAAATTTCTGAAAGAAATTTTTTGTCAAAAATCATTTGATGATAATCATATTTGCTTTTTTGACCTCCACTTACTAATCCAGTAACATCTAAAATATTACCTGTTTTCTGATACCATTCTATTACTTTTTCAAAATCAGGAACAGCAATTCTTAAAATTCCTCCTACCCTCAATTTTTTATTCCATGTTTTTATCACATCCTCAAATTCATTTCTTCCAACATGTTCTAACACATGGGATGCATAAATAATATCACATGTTTCATCCTTAACTTTTTCAAGTTCTCTTATATCATCTTGCAAATCAATTCCGGGTAAATCTTCAAGATCCACATTTACCCATCCTGGTAAAATTACATCTCCACAACCTACATGTAGTTTCATAATGTTCTCATTTTTTTTACAATATAAATAACTAATAGTAAAATTGGAGTACTAATAATTTATAATGCATATGTCAAACTGGTTGATATGAATTGGTCAGGTTTGAATGTATTAATAACTGGAGGTGCTGGTCATATTGGTTCCAATCTTACAAAAGAATTATTAAAAAAAGGAGCAAATATTAGAATTGCAGATAATCTGTGGAGAGGAAAAAAAGAATATCTTTTGGATAAAGATGGAAAACCAATTATTGATCTTGAAAAAGATTTTCTTGAAATTGATTTAACAGAGATGAAAAATTGTGAAAAAGCAGTAGATGGAATAGATGTAGTTTTTCATTTAGCTGATATTGTTGCAGGGATTGATTTTGTTTTTGGAAATGAGGCTTATGTTTATCGACAAAATGTTTTAATTAACTCAAATATGTTTGCAGCATCACACAAAGCAAAATTAGAAAAATTATCTTATGTTGGTGCTGCTTGTGCTTATCCCTTAGAAAAACAGAATGATCCTAATCATCCACTTTTCAAGGAAGAAGACATGTATCCTGCACATCCTGAATCATCATATGGATGGGGAAAATTAATGGGAGAATATGAATGTGAATTATACAGTAGAACAGGAATGCTTGATGCATCTATTCTTAGATTACATAATGTATATGGTCCTAATAGTGATTTATCTCCTCAAAAATCACAAGTAATTCCTGCTACTATAAGGAAGGCAATACTATACCCTGAAGAAGATTTTATGATTTGGGGAAATGGGGAACAAAGTAGAGCATTCATGTATGTATCAGATATTGTGGATGCATTGATTCTTTCAATGGAAAAAGGAATCAATAAAGGTCCAATCCAAATTGGTAATCAGACAAAGACAACTATTAACGAAATTGCAGACAGAATAATTGAAATTTCAGGAAAAGATATAGAGAAAAAACATGATTTGACAAAACCTGTAGGAGATTTAGGAAGAGCTGCAGATTGTAGTTTTGCAGAAGAAGTTTTAGGTTGGAAACCAAAGGTGAGTCTTGATGAAGGATTAAGAAAAACATACGAATGGGCAGAACAATTTTTAAAATCCCATCCTTTGAATTAAATAATGACCACTTTTTCAGAGACCTTTTGGCGTGATACTCATGTATTAGTCACAGGAGGTGCTAGTTTCATTGGAAGTCATCTAGTTGATAAGTTGGTCTCACTTGGTTCAGATGTAACTGTAGTAGATGATCTTAGTAGTGGTTCTTTAGAAAACTTACAACAATCATCAGAAAAAGTTAATTTTATTCAAAAGGATTTAGAATATATTTCTAAATCTGATATAAATCAAATTTTTAAAGATCAAGAAATTGTTTTTCATTTAGCAGCCGTTCATGGAGGTCGTGGTTATATTACTACACACCCTGCTGATGTAAGTTCTAATTATTCAATTGATCATCATGTTTTTGAAGCGTGCACTGATTCTAAAATACAAAATTTGATTTTTGCAAGTACAGCTTGTGTTTATCCAACAAAACTACAAGAAAATATTGGTTCTGGGTATAAATTAAAAGAAGAAGATGCAGATCCAACAAATCTTGATGGATTAATGAGTGCTGACATTGAATATGGATGGGAGAAATTAATGAGTGAAATGCAGCTTAACGCATTTAAAAAACAATATGGTTTAAAGACATGTCCTGTTAGATTTGTAACGGCATATGGTCCACGTGAAAATGAAACCCATGCTATAATTGCTTTAATCTATAAAGCTGTTGAAAAGATGGAACCTTTTGAAATTTGGGGAGATGGTAATCAAGAAAGAGATTTCACTTTTGTTGAAGATATTGTTGATGGAACAATTTTAGCAGGAGAAAAAATATTTGATGGCACTCCAATTAATTTAGGCACAGGTGATCAACATAAAATGATTGATGTTGTAAAAACTATTTTCAAAATTCTTAACTGGAATCCAAATAATATTTCTTTTGATACATCAAAACCAGTAGGAGCACTGTCTAGGGCACTTGATAATAATAGGGCACAACAATTGATTGGTTGGTCTCCTAGATTCTCTCTAGAAGATGGCTTAAGAAAGACCATTGAATGGTATGTTAACAAACACCAATTAAGTGGAAAAGTTGATGATTCAATTCTGTTGGAAAGATAATTAAAAAAATTATAAAGTTATTAAATCATAATTCATAAAATTTGATATGAAACCAAATATTTTACTTCTAGTAATTGACTCTTTTCGTTCGGACAAATTCTATGGTTCTGAAAAAACATCAATCACCCCAAACATCGATAAATTATTAGATAATGGTGTTTATTTTCCACAAACCATTAGTTCTGCACCCTCATCAATTCCTGCAATTTCAAGTATCTTAACAGGATTATTCCCATTCAAATCACTTCAATTAGAAAATGAAATTTTCAATTTGAGACAAGATCTTCCAACCATGATTGGATTTCTACAAAAAGATGGATATTTTACAACTGCAACTGTTCCAAATATTCTGAATCTTATGAATATAAAACATATTTTTAATGAAATAGAGTCTTATGATGATCAATTAACATTGTATGATGGAATTGGAGAAACAATCTTAAAAAAATTAGAAAATATTAACCAATCAAAACCTTGGTTATTCTATTTACATTTAAATGATATTCATGGACAAGCAATTTTTCACAAGGACTTCATTCATCCTGATTTTGACAATAAAAATTTAGGACAAAATCAATATGAACGAATGATTTCATTAATGGATCGTTGGATCGGACAATTTCTTGAAAAAATCAATCTAGAAGATACATTGATAATTCTTACTGCAGATCATGGTTCAGACGTAGCATCATTTGATGATGAAATGGAAGCATTAAGTAGATCAGCAAAAGAAAAACTTGTTGTTGAGAAAAACTCAATAATTAAAACTGGTCAAAAAATCACTTCAAGATTACCAAAAGTTTTCAAACCTTTAAGACGTAGCCTATCAAAAAAATATAAAGCAAAAAGGAGTGCTGTAATAGAAAAACAAATCAATCCAGAAATAGAAAAAATAGAGTCTACTCAAAAAGATCCTTATAAAAAACGATTACTAAAAAATTTGTTGAAGTCTGCTACTTTACCCTTTGATGAAAGATTTAGAATTCCATTACTTTTTAGTGGATTTGGAATAAATTCTCCTAAAATTATTTCAAAACAAATTCGAAGTGTTGATATATTTCCCACTCTACTTTCACTTCTAAATTACCAAAATGATTTTCAAATTCATGGAAAAAATTTAAATTTTTTATCAGATGATTCTAATTCAGAAGAATTGGCCTATATTGAAAGCTATAAGAATGTTCAAGAAGGAATTTCAAAAAATTTAGTTGGTATAAGAACGTCAAAATTCAAATATTTTCGAAATAAAGATGATTCTACTATAGATGTTCATTTATTTGATTTACAAAAAGATCCTTTAGAACTTCACAACATTGTAAATGAAAATCCTTTAATTGTTTCTGAAATGGAATTTTCTTTAACAAAAATCCAAGATTCTATTTGATTTTTCTAAATTAAAAATTTAGTTAATAATCATTTAAAAAACTGACACGGATTAAATCAGGAAAGTGTATATTTAATTAAAATCATTCAAATTTTATTAAATGTTAAAAAAAATATATTATTTTTTACGTTATGGATTACTTATGCGTCCAATACATGCAATTACTTCTCCAATAAGGCTATTACCTGAATGTACTGTTATTGGTTCAGGCAAGTCTGGTACTACTGCACTTTATCATTATCTTGGACAACACCCATGTATAAGAAAATCTGCATATGATGAACTAGGATTCTATAATGATAATTTTCATTTAGGAATAAATTGGTACAAATCATTATTCCCTACAACCATTACTAGAAAAAAAATTGTACAAGAGTATGGTAAATTTTTGACTTATGATGTCACTCCACAGTATCTTAGAGATCCTTCTAACGCAACAAAAATGTTTGATTATTTCCCTAAAATGAAATTAATTGCCATATTGAGAAATCCTATTGATAAAACCTATTCAGCATATATTGCAAGAAGAAATGCAAATGCTCTTCCACTAATTAATAATGAACCAGAAACTTTTGATCACTTCGTTGATCAAGAAATAAAATTTATTTCTGAATATGAACATAATAGTGGTAAACTTGATGAGAATTATTTTAAAAATATTGTGCCTCAAACAATTGTAGCAAGAGGTTTTTATGCACAATTTTTAAAAAAATGGTTTCAAACTTTTGAAAAAAATCAATTTCTTATAATCCCTTCTTATGATCTAGCAAATAATACTTTGGAAACTTTAGCAAAAATCTTCAAATTTTTAGATCTTCCACAATATGATATTCCTGATACATCAAAACAAAATATTCAATTATATGAACCAATGAAGACTGAGACTAGAATAAAATTAATTAATTTTTACAAAAAATATAACAATGAACTATACAATTTATTGAATAGAAATTTTGATTGGGATAAATAAAAATTTCTGATATAATTACTTATAATTATCTAATCAATTATTATATACATTTATCCATTATTATTCTTAGATTTTATGATTAAAGATTTTATTATCTAAAAAAATATAGTGAACTTGATATAATTGTAATTAAAAAACACTATGTGGTAAGTCATAATAAATTTTCACGTGCATGGTACTATTTTAGACAAGGATGGAGTGTATATTTTGCTTTTATTTTTGCTGCAATTAATACATTAACAGTTACGTATTATTTGGCAATTGACAAATATCCTTTTCTACACTCAATTGTCCCTACTTTTCTTCATTATGTTTTATTGACAGTTAGTATAGGAATTCCCCTTTTAGTAATAATTGGATATATACATTTCAAAAAATCTACTGCGTTTTTATCGGAGACCTCAGTAAATATAGAAGTAAATCCATATCATAGAAGAACATTAGTAAATTCTGAAGTTATTTTAAGATTAAATTATGAAATACTTGAACTCATGACCCACCTAAATAAATTGTCAGAAGATGAAAAAGAACGAATTGAAAAAATGAAAAAAGAAATTGAAAAATTTGTTCCTAAAAGGAAATTTTCTGATAATTCTGACATTGAATATCTAAAGAGAATGTATGATTCAAAGAAATAATTTTTTAATTAAATTAACTTTATTTACTCTAAAAATTTCAAAATGATTCTTTAAGGATGAAAAAATATGAATGATTTAAAAATTAATTTATTAAAAAAAAATTATAATAGAAATTTAATTATTTTAAGTATAGTTATTTTCTCTAGTTTATCATTAAGGCTTTTTCTAATTCCAATTGATGTTCCTATAAAATTAGATGGAATCGATTATTTTTCTTTTGCTTTTGAATTTTCAAAAAATGGAATATACCCAAATGGTATTTTACATACAAATGACGGATGGTCAATATTCTTATCTCCATTTTTTTCTATAGTTGGGTCATCTGATTTTATGAATTTGATCTATACTCAAAGAATTGTAAGCATTATTTTATCAACTATGACAATTATTCCAGTATATTATTTATGTAAAAAATTCACATCATCTAGTTTTTCCTTGGTAGGAACGTCTATTTTTGCATTTCATCCCCGATTAATTGAAAATTCGATTTTAGGAATTACTGAATCTCTTTTTATTTTTCTTGTTACTTTAACATTATTTTTTATTTTTTCAAAAAATGATAAATTACTTTTTTTTGGATTTATTACAGCTTCTTTTTCATCTATTGTTCGTTATGAAGGTTTGATGATTTTCATACCTCTTTCAATATTTTTTTTCATAAAATATAGAAATAACAAAAAACATTATCTTAGATATATTCTTTTTATTGGCATTGCTTTATTGATTTTACTTCCTATTGCAAATTTGAGATCTCAGGATTATGAAATGGATGGATTTATGAGTCATTTATTTTCCGGTATTCAAATAATTTCTTGTACATTTCAATGTGATTTTGAAGATCCCGAGGTATCTGAAGATCCAAATTATATTCAAACAAAAAATCTTTATTCAAATTCACTCATTAGTACTGTGAAATATCTTATTTGGGTATCAATTCCATTTTTTTTGATATTAACGCCAATTGGAGTTTATCAGTTTTTCAAATCCAGAAATAACAATTTATTGTATTTATTATTATTTGGATTTTTTTTGTTGATTCCTGCATCTTATGCATATGGTAGGGAAATTCAGGAAATAAGATATCTATTTGTTTTGTTCCCAATTTTATCAATTTTTTCAGCAAATGCATTTAATTTCAATAAAAAATTTTTAAAAAATAATTGGTTTTTATTTCTAATCCCAGTATTTTTTATTTTCAGTATTTTTTATTTCAGTCTGTATCAGGATGATTATGTTTTTCAAAAAGAAATCTATTTTGTGACAAAATATATTGTTGATGAGGCTGATGGAGTAAATATCTATAATGGAAATGGGTATGTAAAAGTAGCAACTTTAGAAAATAATTGGCCAAATCCTCTTACACTAAATGAAAAAGGCCGAACTATTTATGATGTAAATAAAATTCCCTATGATAATTCTAAAACCTTGGAAGAATTTTTAATTAATTCTAAAAATAAAAATTTAACTCATTTGGTGATTCTAGAAAATAACAAAAATTCTTTCTTAGATGATCTTTTTAAAAATTATAAAAATTATCAATATCTAACTAAAACTTTTGATTCTGCTGATTTTGAATTTGAAAATAGAATTTTAGTCTTTAAAATAAATTATAATTTATTTGAAACCATATCATGATATCTTATTTGAAGAATTTATTTTTTTCAAAATTATAATTTTCAAATATAACATTTTCCATTTCATTATCATTCGGTCTCCAGGCTAAATCTGCTAGGGTTAATACTCTTGAAACTTCATTTGATATATTCATATGTGCAGAAGGTACATTTTTTGGAACAAATATTAGTCTTGGTTCATCCTCACTAGATTCAACTTCTATATACTTTCCATCTTTGTTTTTGATAATGAATAAAACTTTTCCATGAATGCAAACAAAATGGCTATTTCTTTTTGTATGTAAATGTGGGCCTTTAATTTCTCCAGGATTAACTGAACTAACATATGCCATTTTTGGTTGATTTTTTATTATTTTATCATAATCTCTGTAAACTACTACAAGATTCCCGTTAGTGTGATTATCATGAATATCTTTTGTTTCATGCTTTTCTAAATTTATTACGTCAGGTTTCTCTTCCATTTTTTTTAAAAATTAAAATTCACATAAAAGTATGATGAATATTTGTTTTCTACAGTTAATTTTTTATAAACACATTGACATCATTTTTCATGAAAATCCTTGTTACTGGTGGTTTAGGCTTTATAGGAAGTAATTTTGTTTTAAATTTACTCAAAAACCATACAAAATATGAAATTATTAATTTAGATGCAGGATTCTATGGTTCAAATCCTTTGAATCTTTCTGAATTAGAACACTCAGAGAAATATGAATTTGTCAGTGGAAACATATGTGATGGTCATTTGGTAGATAAATTAGTTCTTGATTGTGATATAGTTGTGAATTTTGCAGCAGAATCATTTGTAGATAGAAGTATTGCAAATGCAAAACCTTTTCTTGAATCTAATATAGATGGAGTTTATACATTACTTGAAAGTATAAAGAAACACAAAAAGAAATTTTTACAGGTATCTACTGATGAGGTTTTTGGAAGCTTGGAAAAAGATAGTGCTACTGAAAATTTTCCATTTAATCCATCTAGTCCATATGCTGCAACAAAGGCATGTGCAGAGATGCTTGTAAATTCATATCATATTACATATGGTTGTGATACATTAATTACAAGATGTACAAATAATTATGGCCCACGACAATTCCCAGAAAAATTAATTCCAAAAATAATTTTATTAGCTGAAAAAAATAAAAAAATTCCTGTTTACGGAAATGGAAAAAACCTTCGTGATTGGTTACATGTAAATGATCATTGTAAAGCAATTAATTTAGTACTTGAACATGGAAAATCAGGAGAATCATATAATATATCTTCAAACAAAGAATTTAACAATATTACAATTATTAAAAAAATTCTATCTATTATGAAAAAATCTGAAAATTTAATTGAATTTGTTGAAGATCGACCAGGTCATGATTTTAGATATAGTATGAATTCAAGTAAAATTAGAAGAGAATTAAATTGGAAAGAAGAAATAGAATTCGATATAGGACTTGAAGACACAATTAGTTGGTACCTTGAAAATATAAATTGGATTAAAAATTTGCCAAATGATGTTTTAGATATGACTCCCTGGAAAAAATAAATTTAAAATGATTGATTTATCACTGATATTATGAAAGGAATTTTACTTCATGGAGGTCATGGAACTAGATTAAGACCACTAACACATACGGGTCCAAAGCAATTACTACCTATTGCAAATAAACCTATGTCAGAATATTGCATTGAATCTATGAAGGAAACAGGAGTAAAAGACATTGCAATAATTATAGGAGGTATAGGTGCACAAAAAGTTAAGGATTATTATCAAAATGGAGAAAAATTTGGAGTTAACATAAGCTATATTCACCAAGATTTCCCTCGTGGAATAGCACATGCAATTAGTTTATGTGAAGATTTTATTGATAATGAAAAATTTCTAGTTTTCTTAGGAGACAACATTATTCAAAAATCAATAAGTGAATTTGGGATAGAATTTGAAAAATCTAATGCAGCAGCATCGATCCTTTTATGCGAAGTTGACAATCCTAGTAGATTTGGAATTGCTGACATTAAAGATGGACAAATTAAGAAGATTATTGAAAAACCTAAAGAACCTCCAACAAATTTAGCAGTAACAGGAATTTATTTTTTGACACCAGTTATTTTTGATATTATTAGAAGACTAAAACCATCTTGGAGAAATGAATTAGAAATAACAGATGCACTAGATATGTTATTGAATGAAAACCATATGATTACTTACAACATGATTACTGACTATTGGAAAGATACTGGTACTCCTGAAGATATTATTCATGCAAATAAAGCTATTTTAGAAAATTTAACTGCAAATTTTGAAGGTAAAAAAGAATCTACTGTTTCTTTAGAAGGTAATGTATCAGTTGGGATTGGTACTTTTATCAAAAATGATGTAAAAATAAGTGGCCCAGTAATAATTGGAAAAAACTGTAAAATTTATGGTGATGCAATAATTGGTCCAAATACGAGCATTGGGGATGAATGTATAATTTCAGGAGGAAAGATAAAAGATTCCATAATTATGAATAATTGCGAAATTGGAAAAAATGTGAATTTAAAAAATAGTATTATTTCATCAAATTCAAGCATTAAACAAAATAATGTTCAAAATGAACAAATTTTTCTTTTAGGTGAAGGAACAAAAGTATTATTTTAGTTATTTTTGATTGATGGATTTTTTAATATAAAAGAAATTGAATTTGAGAAGAGATGATTAGTGAACAGAAAAAACCGCTCATAAGTATAATAATTTTAAATTATAATGCAGGTGATTTATTGTTAAACTGTGTAAATTCTGTTTTTGAAACAAATTATGAAAATTATGAAGTAATAGTCGTAGATAATGTTTCTACAGATAATAGTCACAAAAAATGTAAAGCACGATTTGAAAGTATTACTCTAATTGAAAATTTAGAAAATTTTGGATACTGTGAAGGAAATAATATTGGAATAAGAAAAGCAAAAGGAGAATTCATAGTAATTTTAAACCCAGATACAATTGTTGAACCAAATTGGCTGGTTGAATTTTTAAAAGCACATTCAAAATTTGGGGATGGTCTTTATCAACCAAAAATTCTTTCTCTATATGAAAAAGATGTATTACAAAGTACAGGAAACATGATGCATCTTTTTGGTTTTGGTTTTGCTAGAGATAAAGGGATTATAGATAAAAATCAATTTGAAAAAATAGAGCAAATTGGATATGCTTCTGGTACATGTCTTTTTTCATCCTCTAAAATTTTAAATAAATTAGGATTACTTGATCCATTTTTGTTTCTTTATCATGATGATCTGGATTTAGGATGGAGAGCAGCACAAATAGGAATTAATTCATACTTCGTCCCAAATATCAAAATTTTACATGCTGAAAGTTATACTTTAAAATGGAGTTCAAAGAAATTTTATTGGTTAGAACGTAATAGAAAATACTGTCTTTTGACTCATTTTTCTAAAGATACGTACAAACAAATGAAGCTCAATTTATTATTGGTTGATTTTTTAGTATGGATTTTTTATATTTCAAAAGGATTTTTAGGTGCAAAAATTAAAGCTGAATTAGACATTAGAAAAAATAAACAACATATTGAAGAAAAATATTCTGAATTAGAAAGTAAAAAAATTATTCCAGATTATGAATTAATGAAAAAGTTTCCTGATAAAATTTTTGTTCCAAAAAATGTTACAAAGGGTATTATTAATAATTTTTTTAATTCAATTCTTGAAAAATTGAGTAAAAAAACTAAAACAAAATTTTTCACAAAAATTAATTAATTAATTCTGAAATTACAATTGCAATTGCATAATCTTTTTCATGACTAATAGATGCACGAAAAATATATTTTTTTTTAAAATTTAATAATTTGATATTAGGTTTAGATTCTTTATGTGAGGTTTCAATTTTCGAGATGTAAATATTCTCACTAATTGATTTTTTTACAGCTTCTTTTAAAGCAAATTTTCCAGCAAAATGAGGAGATGATTCTTTGTATTTTAAACAATATTCAATTTCTGATGGTTGGAAAATTTTTTTATATAGATTAGGTTTTTCCCCATAAGAGATTTTTTCAAAATCAGATATAGAAGTAATGTCTATTCCAATCCCGAGTTTTTCAATCATTTTTTTATCTATCTTACGATAACTTTTGCAATACCATCAATTAAACAAGTTCCAGAACTATTAAGAATAGAAGTAGAAATAGTGATGATTTTTGTTGAATCACTTTTTTCAGTTACCTTTCCCTTAACTTGAATTTCATCATCGATATAACAAGGTGAACGAAAGTTTAGAGTTTGTGAAAAATATAACGCATTTTTTCCAGGTAATTTCATACCAATTAATTGTGAGAAAAATGAAGCAAGTAACATTCCATGTACGATTCTTTTTCCAAATGTACTCGAACCTGCAAATTCATTATTCATGTGTAATGGATTCATATCTCCAGAAAATTTACTAAATTCATCAAGCATAGATTCAGTAATTTTTTTTGAAAAACTCTCTTTTTGTCCAATGGAAATATCTCCAAAAGATAATTCATTTGCATTTTCAGTCATTAATATTTACACCATGATTTTGTAAGTGACGTTTGATGTCTGCCACATTTTTGACATCCATTACTTCCTCAATAGAAAATTTTACATCAAAGTTTGTTTCCAACTCATCTAACAAAACATATCCATTAAAAGATGTCCAGTTTGAAAGAGTTGTAGGGTTTGATTCATCGTTTATTTCATTAATACTTACATTCAAAACTTTTGAAATTATTTTATATAATTTTTCAGACATTATTCTACTCTCAAAGTTAAAAATTCAGGCATATTGAAAGGTTTTTCTATATTATAAACCCAAAAATCATTTTCTTTAAAAAACTTAGAATCTTCAAGTAGATTCTCTATTGGTTTATTTTTTGCTGTAGGAATAAATTTTGCTTTAAGTTTTTTTACCTTATTTTTTTTTGCTTCATTTATTATATGAAACAATATTGCTTTTTCTACCTCTCTGCCCATCACTCTACAACTAAGTAGAAAAGAATCTAACAACCATTCATCTGAATTAATTTTTTCAACTATAAAGACTCCAGTAATTCCATTATCTCCAAATTTATCTTTTATTTGTGCACAACCTATCATAATTTTATTATTATCAGAGAATTTTTTAATTTCGTCTTCATGATATCTTTTAGTGGTAAGATTAAATTGATTTGTTTTCATAGTAAGTTGAGAAATTCTTGGAATAGTAAAACTATTTGATTTTTTTATCTCTACTTCTAAATTTAATGTTTTTAGAAATTCTGTTAGATTAGATGATGATTTTTGAGATTGTTGCCTTTGATTTTGCTGTAGATACATTTTTCCACGATTTGTATCTTCATCTGTTACCTGAAATACACTAAAATCATGTAATGATTGAATAACTTCAGAATATCGTGAAGGATCATGTGGAAGATCGGGACTAGTTATTTCAGGCATGTTTTCTTTAACAAATTCTCTATTAATGGGGTCATCATCAAAAAAAACAAAACTATCTAATCCAATGTTTAATTCATCTGAAATTTCCTTCATATTTGATACTTTATCATTCCAATTAATTTTCATACACGCAAAATCATCTTCTTTGAGAATCATATGTGGATGTTTACGAATAACTTGAATCGCATCATCAAAATTATTTTTACTGTTTATTGTAAGGATTATTCCTCTTTGAGATAATGCTTTTAAATATTTTTGAAATTCAACAAAAGCATTTCCTGGTGGTTGAGGACCTAAACGAATTCCATCAAAACCATCTTCTCCTATAATTCCACCCCAAAGAGTATTATCAAGATCTAATACAATACATTTTTTTGTTAAACCAAGAAAAGATATGATGTATGGCATTAGATCATTTGCTAAATGAGGAATATAATCAAGTGCAATTTTGATATCACCAAAAAGATAATTTTGAAAATTAAAAACATTTTTTTCACCATGTTTAACAACAAAATTAAAAAAATCAAATATGTGAACTGACTCCATCTTGATAATTTCATCCTTAAGTTTTTTGTTAAAATCAATTACAGCATCGTGAAAACTATAACTTGTATTCATTTCTGCAATTCCATGAGGGGAATAATTTGGTAATCCTAAATTAGTTATAATAAGTTTTGAATTGGTATTCTCATTAAATTTTTTAATCAAATTTGATAGTTCATGAATTTTTTCAATAACAAAATCTTTCCTTTCAGATCTTGTTACAGAATAAGGAAAATGAAATAAATCTCCAAAAATACTTCTTGTATCTAAAATTAAAAATGTAAGATCTGGGGATAACTTGTATAATTCACTTTTTCCATTTAGAATTTCTTGATTATATTGATTGTATCCTGCAACATATGGTGAACATAAAATTTTTTTTTCAGAACACTTTATTTTTAGAGATTCAGCTAAACCATTAATTGTAAAACTTGATAAAATCGCTATTTTGATCTTTTTATTAAAATCCTTAATCTCCAATTTTTGTGATTCTGAAATATATTCTGAAAGAGATTTTTCATTATCCATAATTTCAAATATTGTAATTTGACCTTAAATATTTACTAGATGTGTTTATTCCAAACAAAATTGACTAACTTTTTCTTCATAAACCTTAAAGCCAAAAACTTGTTTTTCATAATGATTTAGATGGAAAATCCTGAAGATATCTTTTCAGTTAATGAAAATGAGGTAATGGAATATTATGGTCTTGATGGCTATATAGGCAAATTAAAATTAAAATTTAAAATGCTCCGTTCATGGATATTCCATACATTTGCTTATTCTTTCCCTAGTTCCAATTTTGTAGTTAAAATGCAAAGATTAAGAGGTGTTAAAATAGGAAATAACTGTCATATTTCACCTTATGTATTGATTGATTTAGTTTATCCTGATTTGATTGAAATTGGTACAAATGTAACTCTAGGTTCAAACTCAATGGTTTTTGCACATGTTAATCCAACTGCAAATGCATTATTAAAAAAAACAAATTATCCAAGAAAAATATCTAAAGTCAATATTAAATCAGGAGCTGTCATTAATCCTGGAGCTATTATAACTGCGGGAGTTACTATTGGTGAAAATTCTATTGTATCTATAGGTAGTGCTGTCTTTGAAGATGTTCCAGATAACTGTGTTGCACTTGGAAATCCTGCTAGAGTTGTTAAAAAAATAGATCATAAAGATGAAAAATAAATTTAATTTACAAAACAAATATTTTTTATGTTATCAAGGTGTTGTTAATTGAATATTTTAGGAATAGATTTTGAAGAATGGTATCATCCAGAACTTATTCAAAATTACTTAACCACAGAAAAAAAAACAGATAAAGTTGTTAAAGGTATAGACAAAATTTTAGAATTACTAAGGAAACATGAAACATTTGCTACATTTTTTATGGTAGGTGAATTATTAGAATCACACCCAGAACTATTAGATAAAATTTTGGATAATGAACATGAAATAGCATTTCATACAATGCAACATGTGAGATTAGATAAAATAAATGAAAAAATTTTTGAGGATGAAATAATACAATTTAAAAAATTAACCCAAACAAAGTCTAAAGGATTTAGAGCACCTACTTTTTCATTGAATAATTCCAGCAAATGGCTAATTGATGTTTTAGAGAGGAACAACTATGAATATGATAGTAGTGTTGTTCCTGCAAAAACTAGTATGTATGGACTACCAAATGCCAAAAAAAATCCTTACAAAATTAGTAGTAAATCCTTAGAACATGAAGATCCTAAATCAAAAGTAACTGAATTTCCAATACTCGTAACTAAATTGTTGGGAAAAACTATTCCTGCAGGTGGGGGATTCTATGTTAGAACATTACCACAAAAAATTATTTCAAATGCTATAAAGAATTATGAAAAAAATAACTTTCCGGCCGTTTTCTATATTCATTCATGGGAGTTAACTCCTGAATATATGCCTAAAATCAAATTATCTAAAAAAGATAGTTTCATCACATATCATAATTTGAATAAAGTACCTGAAAGGATGAATAAATTATTATCAAATTTCGAATTTACTTCATTTGAAAGATATATTCAAAAATAATCTTATTTTTTCTTGTTATTTTCTTCAAAATATTTTAATGTTTTAGAAATACCCTCTTCTATTGAAATTTTTGGTTCCCAACCCAATGATTTTATTTTTGAATTATTAACAACAAAATTTCCTACATCGACTTTTTTTGTATATTTTGGAGTTTCAATAAATTTTGTTTTTGAGGTAGTAAGTTTTTCAAGCATACTTCCTATTTTATAAAACCAAGTTTTCTTCTCTGATGAAATCCAATACAATTCTCCAGATTTTCCTTTTTTTACAATTTTTTCTATGGCGTTAATTACATCCGAAATATAAATTAAATCTCTAAAAAATTTTCCCTTATTGTAAATTGTTATATCTTCCCCTCTAAAAGCTTTGTAGATTAGATAATTTATTGCATTTTTATTTGGTATGATTTGTTCTCTAGGTCCAAATGAATTTGTTATTCTAAATATTACAGTATCCAAATTAAAAACTTCTGAATAAATTTTACAATAATTTTCACTTAGTAATCTGTTTGCCCCATATATTGTAGTTGGATTACAAGGTGTTTCTTCATTTACAGGTAATTTTTTTGGTTTACCCACAACAATGAAACTACTTCCTAGAATAAATCTACATTTAAGATTCATCTTTCTAATTTTTTCTAAAATAATTAATGTTGATTTTGCATTTAGATCAACATCTAATAGTGGATTTTCAAAAGATTTTGAATGAGATGTTTCTCCTGCTAAATGAATAATTAATTTTGGTTTATATCTTTCTAAGCATGTTTCTAATTTTTTTTGATTGGTGATGTCAATCTTCTCTATTTTTATTTTTTTTAAAATATTTTTCACATTTTTTTCTTTTTTGAAACTTTTTGTGACTAAAATTACTTCGTGTTTATTTTTTAGAAATCTTTCTGCAAGGTGACTTCCAACAAAACCAAATCCCCCTGTTATCAGAACTCTCATAAATCATTTCAAAAAATATCTGATTAAAGTTTGTTGCTAGCAAAATCTATAAATGTAATTTTTTTTGCTAAATATTGTTTCAGCATTGGTTTCAAAAATTAATATTGTTTTAAAATTAATTAAAACAGTACAAAACTGGTATATGTATCCCTTAGTATATTTCAAATTTGTAAAAAAATCTCACATTATTTTTAAAATGAAATCTGGAATTAAAATAAAATTACGTGTAAATTCATCTGATCTCATGGCTTTTACTCATGTGTGGTTAATTGAAGAATATTCAGGAAGAAATTTCACATTTAATGATTCTGATATCATTATTGATATAGGATCTCATATTGGATTATTTACATTATATGCATCTCAATTTTGTAAACAAGGAAAAATTATTTGTTATGAACCAATCAAAGAAAATTATCAATTATTATTATCTAATATTGAATTAAATCATCTTTCAAATGTAGAATGTTATAATAAGGCAGTATCAAAATCAAATTCTCCAATTCGTATTTACATTAATTCTGATGAATCAGGACACAGTATGTTTGATCCACAAGAAAATTTTATCGATGTTGATTCAATTTCTTTGCAACAAATAATTGATGATCATCATATAGATTCTATTGATTTTCTTAAACTTGATTGTGAAGGTGCTGAATATGAAATTATAGAAAATTTACCCAAATCAAGATTTTCTCAAATTAAAAAAATGATTATTGAATATCATCTTGCAGATAAAAAACCATTTCTGTTAAAAAATCTTTTAAACACACTAGAATCTAATTCATTTAAGATTTCAAAAAAACCACTTTTTTCTAATATTGGATTTTTGTATGTAGAAAAGGCTTAATTTATTATGGATCAGTTACACCAAAAATATCACAACAAAATTTGTACAACTTTTATAATTCTAAAAAATTAAAGATTTGATAAACAATTTGACTTTAAACAAATTCAATATAATAGAAAATTTTAGAAATAAAAGAAATGATTCTATAATTTTCTTCTTAGTTTCCCTTTTTGCATTCCATGGATTTTATTTTATTCATGTTTTTGCAGTAAATACAATTGTTGGTGATGAATTCAACTTTCTTCCATTTGTTAAATCATTTGTAAATGGTGGAGAATTTTGGAAAGAAGAATTTTTTTTACAATACGATCTTCATCGTTTAATAATTCCTAATTTCATCATACTTATTTCTGTATTTTTTACAAAATGGAATACCATATATTTAATGTATTTTGGGTGGATTTTAATTTCATTTTCTACTGTGTTTATTTTTTTAATGATAAAAAAAACTTTTCCACAAGTCTCATGGATTATAATCCCAATTGCTGCTATTTTGTATAGTCCTATTCATTATGGAACTTTCTTGTGGGCTTTACCAAATACTAGTTATTTGTTAATTCTTTGTGGATTTACAGGTTCAATTTATTTTTTAAATAAAGTTCAGGATACGAAATTATTCATTTTTCCTGCAATATTTTTTGCAATCATTGCAATGTTTTCATCTTTTACTGGAATGATAATTTGGGCAGTAGGTATCTTAAGTTTACTTAATTTTAATAAATTTGGTAAATACCCATTACTGATTTGGATTTTTAGTGGAATTATACTTTCTACACTATATTTTGTTAATTTCACTTTACAAACCGTTGATGAGCCAGTATTAATTAAAAATGAATCATATACAATGAATTTTCTTGAAATAATATGGATCTTTTTTTCAAAAGGATTTGTAAATAACATTTCATTGTTAAAACCACTAGAAGTAATCGTAGGCTCATTTGTATTTATTACAATTATCCTTGGTCCTACATTCCTAAAATTAAAAAAATTTAGTTTGTTTCGAATTATGCCTTGGATACAATTTGGAATTATAGGATTAATTATTTCATTTGGATTTTATGTATTGATTAACTTTTCAAATAATCGAATTACAATTGATGCTCCTGTTTATAGTATTTTTGCAAATTTTCCACAGATTAGTGCAATAGTAATTATTACCATAATTCTAATGTTTTATAAAAATAATCTTAAAAATAATGGTAAGAAGAATATTTCATTAATTTTACTTATTTTATTATTTTCAAGTTTTTCTGTGGGATTATCTGCTTCATATTATGTAGGATGGTGGCATGGTTTCCAAACATTTGATGAAAGAATTCAATACCAAAAATGTTTGTTAGATGCAGATCATGTTTCAACTTGTCTTGAACCCGGGGTTTTTGCTGATTATATTGAAAAAAATAAACCAATTTTAAATGAACTGAAGTTAGGACCTTTTGCAAATCAATTAAAATTTAATGATCATTCTAATGATCCCTTATTGCAATTTTTACATGTAAATATTGTAGGAAAATCAATACAGGTAAACCATTTGGATTATTTAGAACCTAGAGAAGATGGAACTTTGTGGAATGATTCTAATAATGTCATATTTGATTACAATGCTCATCTTCAAATAAATTTAGATAAACAATATTTTTCTAAAGAAGTAGAATTAAGTCTTGATAGCAATGATACATATTCTGTAAAATTCTTTAATGGAGAATTCTTTTTAGGTAGAGAAATTATATACACAGAAACAAATTTTTCTGGTTTAAGAACTTATGATATTCAAATCTCAGATCAAATTTATCAAAGTGGATATGATAAAATCCAGATCCAACCCCTTAGTGGAGACGATCACTTTAGTTTTGGACATATTATGATTAACTCTAATGAAAAAAATTAAAATTCTTTCTCTTTAATGTCTTAAAATAAACCAGAGAAACTTCAAACCTACTTTTATTCCTACAAATGTCTTATTTGTCATCATTTTTGATTCTCCAATTCTTTTGTTATATGTAACAGGAATTTCTACAAATTTTAAATCATTTTCAATACTTAACATTGTTAAATGTAATGCAAATGCTATTCCTCCTTTAGCATCTCCAGTCTTGGGATCTATGACCTCATCCACAATTTTTTCTAATGCTTCTCTTCTAGTTAATCTATACACACATCCAACATCTGATAAATTTGCAATTCCTAAATGATGTGCACTAAAATATTTTAATTGTATCAATTTACCCAAAAAATAATTCCCCCAAACATACATAATTCTATTTTGATTATCTCTTTCAGTCAAAATCTGAACTTTTCTACTACCGATAATCATATCTGCATTATCTAGATACGGTAAAAATTTTTGAATATCATATGCATTATATGTTCCATCAGCTTCAGTGGTAGCTATAATGTTTGCATTTGTTTTTAATCCTTCAATTAACCCCATTGCAAATGAATGACCCAAACCCATGTTCATTGGTTTTCTTATTACTTTAGCTCCACATTTTTCAGCAATTTCTACTGTATTATCCTCACTATTATTATCAATTACAATTACATGATCTATGAATTTTTGATTGATGAAATCATTTACAACTTTTCCTATTGATAATTCTTCATTGTATGCTGGTATTACCATACAAATAGAAGGTTTTGCTATAGGGTTATAATGCAAATAATGTTTATCTGAATCTGTTTTATAATGTTGATGCTTGAGAAAATATATCAGAAACCAGAATAACCAAATTCCATCAGCAATTAAAATCCATTTTAAAAATATTGATTGATAAATGCTTTCTAACACATTTTTTCCTTGAAGTAGTGATTGAATTCCCTCCATAGCTAAAAAATAGATACTTACGGTAAACCATACTAAATTAATAAAAAATAATATGACAAATGTTGTAACTAGCACAAAAAAAACTTTTTTCAATCTATTTTTTCCCCAAAAATGAAATATTTATTCATTTAAAATAATTATGTGATTAATTTGTACATTTTCTAAAATTTTTGATTTTTTCACTTATTTATTTTCAATTGAAAAATCTCTACACAATACATACTGTGGAACCATCTTCAATCCTTTATAATATCCTGAATAAGTTGTCCCATACAAATTAAGACTATCTTCTACAACTTTGAATTTTTCATCTGAAAATTTAAAAATCCCTTTTTGTGGTTTTGATAACAAATATTTGTTTAATGACGATTCATCTGAATCATCATTTAACCATTTTATAATATCATAATCAAAAGAATATTTTGGATTGGTTTCTAATCTGTTATTTCCAATTGGATTGTGACAGGTTCCACGACAAAAATTCCCAATATTTTGAAATTGTAGTTCATTTTCTGCAAATTTATTTTTCTGTTCTAATAATTTTTTAGCAATTATTAGAACATATTCTGTCCATTCATCCATACAATTTGCTAGTGTAACTGCATGAAAATAACGAATTACATTCATTCCTATTTTTTCATCAAGTAATTGTTGATAAAATTCATCATCTTGAATTTTCGTTAAAATTTCTTCTTTTGAATCAAATGATTCACCTCTTGTTGTTTTCTGGAAATTCTCATAAATTTCTTTTACTGGTTTTGGTGCTGTATTTCTATTGTTAACCATTTCAAAAAATAAATCTGCAACATCAATTTTTTTCTCTCTCAAAAATTTTAACAATGGTTCATATGATATTCCTTTATTTGTTAACCATAAAGTAAATGAAACAGTTCGTAAGTCAATATATTCATCAAAAGACAGATCTTTTGTACTTACAACATATTCCCCAAACTCACATATTCTTTTTCCATTTTGTAACGTTGCAAAATCTTCAGGCAATATCTGATATTTTGTTTCCATTTTCCATTTTTCACGTTGTTCAGGAGTACCCATTTCTGAACCTGCAAGAATTAAACAAGTATATGAAATAATATCATCTAATTTTGCATTTACTAATTCCCTAATTGTTTTTAAATGTGATTGATATGTTTCTCCAGGTAAACCTAAAATTATTTCTGCTGTTGTGTTTAAATTATATTTTTTAATTGTAGGAGCTAATGCCAACATTTTTTCTGTACTTATATTATCTCTTTTTATGTTTGTTAAAACATTTTCATCTAATGATTGTACTGACATTGATAATGAAAGATTTCCACCAAGTGTTTTAATTGATTCAATAATTTTTTCTTTATTGTTTTTTCCAGTAGTTGAAATAATTCTATGAGGATAATTGTGTCTCTTTTTAATATCGTTGATAGCATTACAGGTTTCAATATCCCCTGGAATCATTCCAAAATTTAAATCACTAATAAACATTGAATGAACATTTTTTTTAACATGAGTTGCAATATATTCAATATCGTTTCGAGTTCTTTCTGGACTAAATCTATTTACTTGATTTACTGATTCTCTTCCATCAGTACAAAATGTACAAGAAAATGGGCATCCTCTATTTGTTTGAATCATTGGAATTAAATTTTCATCAAAGAATTTATCTAAAATTCCATTAGTGTATGGAGAAGGAATTTCATCAAGTTTTCTAATTCTTGTGTTTCCAAAAGAATAAAGTAATCTTCCTTCTTGATTTTTAATTATACAACCTTCTAGCGGTTCTTCTAAAACATGATTTCTGATATTTTTTGGAAAAATTTCTAATGATTTTTTGACAATATTTGAAAAACCAATTTCACCATCATCAGGAACATAAATGTCAAAAAATGGAAAATCCTCAAAAAATTTCCTTTGTGAGGGAATATCCAACGGAAAATTAGGACCTCCTAAAATACGTAATCCTTTGGGGTTTATTTTGGAATATGTTTTTAAAATTTCCTTACTAAGATTGCTATTCCAAATATAATTACTTAACCCAAGAATATCTGGAGGATCATTTTCAATGGCTTTTTCTAATTCTTGATGATATTTGAACAAAGAAATATCAATTTTTGAAGAAAATTCCTTCATACAGTAACTTGCAATATATCCTATGTTGATAGGAAGTGCTTCTGTTGAAACCCTGTTTGTGTTATATGTCAGATCACTTAGAAAAATCTTCATAATCAAACCAGTATGTTTTTTTATTTAAAGGCTGTCTATTATATAATTAATTTTGTACTATTTTTACTCAACCTTGTTTTAATTTATAGAATTTTATTAATTAATATTTGTTGTAAAAATTTCACAATTCATTTTTTTGATAAATTATCATATCATCTAATTTTGTTAGAATTGAAACTGGATTAAAATCAAATTCATTTTTAATTTTTGTAATGTCAATTTTGGAAAATGATTGTTCAAAAGAATTATCTGCATAATTAATATCACATTCTGTTTTTTCTTTTAAAATTTTTGCTATCTCTTCAATTTTTAGATTTATTCCACTCGCAACATTGTAAATTTTTTCTTTACCATGAATTGAAATCTCTGGTAATATTTTTATTACATCATCAATATACACATAATCTTTTTGACTAGAATGTTTCATGTGAAATAAGATTTTTTTCTTATTAATTGCATCATGAATAATAGATGGTAGAAAATCTTTATGATCATGATTGTTCCCAATCACATTTGAAAGTCTTACTATTCGTATATTTGGTTTATTAGATGCAAGACAAAGAGACTCTCCCATTAGTTTAGAAATATTATATAAATTATTAAATTCATTTGGATTTACTTGTAGATTATTTTTCTCGTTAGTTGTTTTTGAATTTAAATAAACTCTAGTAGATGATAAATATAAAAATGAATCAAATTTACATTTTTTTAAAATTTTATGCAATAAGCACACATGAGATTCAACTGTGTCAAAAGGCCTTTCTCTAAAATCTGATGTAATTCCTATACAATAAATTACATGTCCTAAATTTTCCTTGAAAACTTTTTCATCAGAAATTTTTATTGATTCATAATTTAGTTCTTTATTTTTAAGATGATTAATTAAATTTGTACCTATGAATCCCTCTGATCCAAAAATAGAAAATTTCATAAATATTCACTAAATTTATCTAAAATAATCTTATCTTCAAAAATTTTATTCATCTTAGTTTTTTATACACTTCAAAAAACCGTTTGGACATGAAGTAATTAATAATTTATCCTCATATTCTTTATCGATTTTAAAACGCTTATTTTTGACTAAAAATTTATTTACTGCACTTTGTGGACTATTACCTTTCTTCCAGGGTCGATTTATAGTTGCTTTTTTTGATTTTGTATATTCAATAATGGTATCAAAAACTATGATATAACACCCTTTTTTCACAAATTCAGAAAAAATTTCTAATTCTTTTAGAACATGTTTTTCTGTATGATTTGAATCTAGAAATATCAAAACTTTTTGGTTTTTTTGAAGCATTTTTTTAATTTTATTGTATACTTCCTTGGAAGTAGAAGAATCTTCAATCATTGTGATTCTTTTTGATAATGGATGTTTTTCTATTGCTTTTTTATTGTGTTTTCGTATGTCAATATCTATACCAATGATTTTACCTTTACCAATTAATTCTAAAATGGATGCAGAAAAAATTAATGAGCCCCCATGTGCAATACCTGTTTCAATAATGACATCTGGTTTTATTTCCCAAATAATTTCTTGAACTGCTAACATATCTTGAGGAAATTGTATTATTGGTCTTCCGAGCCATTTAAAATGATATGAATATTCATAATCAAATGCAGCATCAAACCACTCTTTAGATAATTTTTTTATTTTTTTATTTTTATTCATTTTTTGAATAAATTCTTTATTTCGATCTTCAAATTCCTTATTTTGCATTTTCTTTAATTTCCTAATTTTCTTAAAAATATCAAACGATTTTCAGTTTGATTTTTTTTTATAATGATTTAAACATTCTGTCTTTTTTAGATATTATTGTTGGTTTAAGTGGCCATTTGATTTTAAATACTTCATCATTCCATTTAACACCCATTGAGTAATCTGGTTTATACTCTGTAGAAATCTGATAGAAAACTTCTGTGTCATTTTTTAATGTTTGAAATCCATGAGCAAATCCTTTTGGAATATACATCATTTTATGATCTAATTCACTTAATTCCATCCCAAACCATTTTAGATATGTTTGAGATTTTGGTCGTAAATCTATGCTTACATCAAATATTTTTCCTTTAGTACAATGAATAATTCGTACTTCCTCATATGGTTTTTTTTGATAATGCATGCCTCTAAGAGTACCTCTTTTCTTGTTGTATGAAAAATTTAATTGTAAAAAATTTGATTCAATCCCATTTCTCTTAAACTCGTTTTTATCAAAAACTCTGGAAAAAAATCCTCTCATATCATGTTTTTTATCAGATTCTAAAATAAACAAATCTTCAAATTCTGTTCTTAAAAATTTCATTATAGTATCTCCAAATTTGGAATTGCAACTACAAATTTACCATTCCAATCTTTAATAATTTCATTCTCTTTCTTTATTTCATCTTTTAAATTCCATGGTAAAATGATTAAATAATCAGGTTTTGTTTTTTTGATTTCGTATGGATCTTTTATTGGAATATGAACTCCGGGAAGAAATTTTTTTTGTTTATGTGGATTTTTATCTACAGTATAATCTATCATTTTTGAATCGACTTTACAATAATTTAAAAATGTGTTCCCCTTTGCAGGAGCACCATAACATGCAATTTTTTTATTTTGATTCTTTACATCTGTAATAAATTCAATAAATTGTTTCCTATTTTTTTTTACATTTACTTCAAAATTATTATAAAATGAAATATTTGTTAAACCATATTCAAATTCTTCTTTCAAAAGTTTATCTATTTTATCACTATTAGGTAGATTCAAATTATTTTTATGTTTTACATAGATTCGTAATGAACCTCCATGTGTTTTTAATTTTTCGACATCAAATATTTCTAATTCATGAAACGAAAAAATCTCTTTTACAACTGTGAATGAAAAATATGAAAGATGTTCATGGTATATTGTGTCAAATTGATTTTGTTTAATCAATTCGAGTAAATGTGGGAATTCTAAAGTAATTATTCCATCCTTTTTCAATAATGTTTTTAGACCTTTTAAAAAATCATTTATGTTTGGAACATGCGCAAAAACATTATTTCCAATAATCAAATCTGCATTTTTTCCAGATTTTGATAATTCATTGGATAATTCATTTGTAAAAAATTTGTTTAATGTTTGAATATTTTTTTTTTGTGCCACTTCTGCTATATTTTTTGCTGGTTCTATTCCTAAAACAGGGATTTTTTTATCAAAGTATTGAAGTAAATACCCATCATTACTTGCAATTTCTATAACTAAACTATTCTCATCTAAATCCAATCGTTTTGAAATCATTTCAGTATATTCTTTAGCATGTTTTAACCATGATTCTGAAAAAGATGAAAAATATGCATAATCGCTAAAAATTTTTTCAGGAATTTCATATTCCTTTAATTGAACTAAATAACATTTTTTACACACATACACTTTAAGAGGCATAATAAATTCTTCTTTACTTAAATCATCTTCATTAAGGAAAGAGTTTGCAAGAGGCATATTCCCTAAATCAATAAATAAATTTGTTAAAATTGAATTACAATATTTACAATTACTTTCTAGCATACTTGAATATTTTTTAATCAATATTTATTATTTCAAAAATTAAAAATAGATTAAATATTGCATATTATTTTATAAATCGTGAAAGTACTTGTTACTGGAAATCTAGGATATGTAGGTTCAGTTTTATTTAAAATGTTAAAAAACCAAAATTTTCTTGTAGATGGATATGACATAGGATATTTTCCCCAAAGTTTAGATAAATCTGAAATTACTCAACCAAAATATGATATTCGAAATATTTCAGAAAGTGATCTAAAAGATGTTGATGCAATCTGTCATTTAGCTGCATTATCTAATGATCCTTTAGGCGAACTTAACTCAAATCTAACTTATGATATTAATTACAATTCTACTGTAAATTTGGCAAAAATTGCAAAGAAATCTGGAGTTCGATATTTTGTTTTTTCATCTTCATGCTCGTCATATGGTTCTAATGATGAAATTGTAGATGAAACCTCAGAACTTTTACCACTTACTGCATATGCTAAATCAAAAGTTCTTGCAGAACAGGAATTATTAAAATTAAAAGATGAACATTTTTACCCAGTAAATCTTAGAAGTGCAACTGCATATGGTATGTCTCCAAATTTAAGATTAGATTTGGTTGTAAATAATTTAACAGGCTCTGCTGTCTCTACTGGCAATGTTAAATTACTTAGTGATGGAAATGCTTGGAGACCATTAGTACATGTAGAAGATATGGCAAATGCGTTTATTACAATTTTAAAAAGTAAATCAGATAAAATTAGTGGGGAAGTATTTAATGTAGGTGGAAATTCAGATAATTATTCGGTAAAAGAAATTGCCGAAATGGTAGAATCAATTATTCCCAATTCCACAATTTCATTTAGTGAAAATGCTAGTAAAGACTCAAGATCATATAAAGTTAATTTTGATAAAATCAAAAATGAATTAGGATTTATACCAAAAAGAAAATTATCTGAAAGTATTTTAGAATTGTACAGAACGTTTACTGAAATCGAACTAGATGAAAATTTATTTTCAGATAAGATCTTTTATCGTGTAAAATATATCAAATGGCTAATGGATCAAAAAATCGTAAATTCAGAATTACGCTTTTCCTAAATCTTATTCCCATATTTTCCATGGTGCATTTCCACTTGTCCAAAGTTTCTCTAATTTTTTTTTATCATTCATTGTATCTAGAGGTTGCCAAAAATCTAAATGCTTATAGGCTGAAAGATTTCCACTTTCTGCTACTTGTTCTAAGGGTTCATGTTCTAAAATAGTTGAATCATTTTTAACATAATCAAAAATTTTTGGTTCAAATACAAAAAATCCTCCATTTACCCAGTAACCATCGCCAGGAATCTTTTCTTTAAATGAAATGACTTTATCTTGATTGATTTCTAATCTTCCAAATCTTCCAGATGGTTGAACTGCTGTTACTGTTGCGATGGGTTTTTCTTTTTGATGTTTTTTTATTAAATTTTCTATTGCTATGTTTGCTAATCCATCACCATAAGTAAAACAGAATGCTTCATTGTCTACAAATTTTTCAATTCTTTTTAATCTTCCACCAGTCATAGTATCTATTCCAGTATCTACTAATGTGACATTCCATGGTTCTGTTGATTTTTTATGTACTGTCATTTTATCATTTTTTAAATCAAATGTAATAGTTGATGTGTATAAAGAATAATTTTTAAAATACTCTTTAATCATATTTCCTTTATATCCACAACAAATTACAAAATCATTAATATTATTTGCAGAGTATATCTTCATTATATGCCATAAAATTGGCATTCCACCAATTTCAATTAGTGGTTTAGGTTTTACACCTGTTTCTTCAGATATACGAGTACCGTACCCTCCTGCTAAAATAACTGCCTTCATATTTCTAAATTTGATATTAAATTCAACTTTAAAATGATTCGCATTATGTAATATTTAACGACTTAAATTATTTTTAGATTTTTATTTTATAAAAGTGAATTTTATTTCATGACTATACCTAATGACCATTGATTTTCTCCAAATAAAACCGGGGTTAATTTTTTCTTTTTACAGAAATCATCAAATGCACAATTACTTACAATGTCATCTGAAATTAGTAATCCTCCTTTTTTTATGTGTGGCCAAACTGTTTCAAATTCAAAAATCATATTTTTGTAGGTATGTAGACTATCGTGAAAAAAAATATCAATTTCTTCTAATTTGAAAAGTATTCCTTCTAATTTTTTTTTAGATTTTCCAAAAATTAAATCCCATTTGTTTTTAAGATGGTCTGGAATTATCGAACCAATCATTTCTTTTGTTTCCCATGGTCTAAATGTACCATCAATGGAATACAATTTGCCTTTTTGATTATTTTTTAAAGATAATAAAATATGTGCAGAACTAATCCCATAAGCTACACCGGTTTCAACAACAATTTTTGGTTTAATGATTTTACAGATTTGATACAATACCTCCCCTTCTTTATCGTTTAATGAATAATCTATTGGATATGGTTTTTTCTTTGATGGAAATTCTTCTCTTTCCAATTCTTTGATTTTCCCCACCAAAAACTCTTTCAATTTTAAAAGATCATTTTTATTATTAATTTCTGTATCCTCTCCAAATAATTTTTTTAACCCTTCCTTTATGTTAGAATTTATTTCATAATTTGTTATAGAGTTTTTATCATTTTTAACATCTTTTGAAATTTTTATTATTTCTATGATCTCAATTGGATGAACAATTGAATATTTTAACATTGACCAATAAAAAGAACTTTTTTTCATTTGTTGCTGTTTCTAAATAGAAATTTATCACATATTAATAGTAATGAGTTAATAACAAAAAATTTTATTGATTAATAATGAAAATTTCATTAATTTCACCTGCATCATTACCTGCTACTCCATTTGGAGGAATTTTATTTTTAGCAGTACATATTGCAACAAAATTATCAAATGATGGACATGATGTATCTATCTATACTACCGATTTAGATTTTTCAAATGATAAAGCATTTTTTAATAAAAATTTACCGAATCAAGAAACAATAAAAAATTTTCAAATCAAAAGAACACATGTTTTTTGGTCAATTTACCTCTTTTTTATTAATCCTGGTATGTATTTTCAAATGTTAAAAGATAAACATGATGTAATTCATATTATTGGGATAAGGAGTTTTCAAGCATTAATTGCAACGTTAATTTCTAAAAAGAGAAATATACCATTAATAATTTCTGATCAAGGTGGACTAACAACTCATCCTGATAACACAAATAGCTCATTTCTTAAAAAACTTTTAATAAAAATTCAGAATCCTATGATAAAATATGTTATTAATCAAGCAGATGTTGTTTTAGCTGCAAATGAATATGAAAAAAATATTTTTTCAAATTTTTGTGATTCATCTAAAATACAAATAGTAAAAAATGGTATTGATATAGATGAACTTAAAATTTCTGATGTTAATTTTAAAAAAAAATACAATATTCAAAATGACTATATTTTATTTTTAGGACGATTTCATAAAGTTAAAGGAGTAGATGTACTTTTACGTTCTATTCATATTTTAAAAAATAATCCACTTGTAGAAAAAATAGATTTTGTAATAATTGGAGCTGATTTTGGATATGAACAAGAAATGCTAAAATTAATTGATGAATTAGAAATTCAAGATAAAGTCCATATAATTAAAAATTCTCCTAGACCTGATGTGATCTCTGCTTATAATGAATCTAAGTTTTTAGTTTTACCCTCAAGATGGGAACTTTCTCCATTAACTCCTCTTGAAGGATTTGCCTTTAAAAAAACAGTAATTAGTACTACAGCTCATGGAATTCCTTATACGTTAAAAGATGGTGAAAATTCTATACTGGTAAAACCATCTGATTATCAAATACTGGCAGAAAAAATTCTGACTTTATTAAATGACAAAAAACTTTGTGACAGGTTAGGTGAATCCGGTTACAACAGTGTACATGAAACCCAAAACTCTGTATCTATGGTGAAAAATATTTTTAAAATTTATGAACAAATTATATAATCTGAGGAAATTTTTTATCAATTATTGTATGTGTTACCATTTGAGATATGAATGCCAAAACTAAAGAAATAGCTAATCCAATTATACCCATTGAATTTACTAATGTGAATATTCCCATAAAAAGAATTAATACATATGAAATTGAACCTGCTAAAATAATATTTCCTCTTTCTTGACTAAGAAATTTAGAAATTTGTATTTTTGCAAATGTTGCTGGTAATATTGACAAACTCATAATTCTAATGGGCTCTATAATTTCCATATATTTTGGAAATACATGTGGAATTATCTCTGGAATTACCATTATTCCTAACATCGAAATAATCACTGCTAATATGATAATCCTTTTTCTAAATTCTGAATTTTTAATATTATACAAATCTTCTGTTATGAGATATTTAGTAATCAAATTTGGTAATATCATCATAACCGTGATCACTTGTATTGCTAATGAATAATGCCCTAATAATGTAAAACCAAACATACCTCCAATTGCTAATTTATCCACTTGTCCTCCAATCATTCCTGTTAAGTTATTAAGATAATTAGAGAATACAAATCTAATTTTAGTTTTTATTTGGAAAAAATTATATTTCCTAATTTCAATACCTCTAAAAAATATAATGATGTGAAATACATATGTTAAGGCTAATGCAAAAATTATATTCTCAAAACCAAATAAAAAGTAAAAAATTAAACCAAAAATTAGTGTTGTAGATTTTTGAAACATATTAGTTATTGCATATAGTTTGAATTTTTTTTCACCTAACATTTTTCCAGTTGTGAGATTCCATAAAACCATTCCAAAAATTAAAACACAAATATCAACTCTTTGAATTAATAAAAATAAAATTATGATAGCAATTCCAGTACTACTTACAGAAATTATGTTTAATTCAATTAATAGATTTATTTTTTTTGCTGAGTAAACAGTATTAACATAATTTGTTGCAACAGGTGCAACTAGTGATATTACTCCTGCAATACTTAAGAGATAAAAAATATTTCCATATTCTTTTGGATCTATCAATGTAGCTAAAATAAACCAAAACGAGCCACTAATTGCTAAACCTACAATATCTGTGGCACCAATTACTGTTAATCCTTTTATTCTGTTCAATGAATTTTCCGTTTTAACTTTAAATTTTTAATTTAATAAAATTACTATCATTTTCAAAATTCATCCAATACATCATTTTTGAATAAAATAACTTTATACTTGATATGTCTAAAAAACTGATATTGAAAAAACATTCAAACAATTCTTTCTTTAAGAAATCTAACAAAGTACCATTTTTTCTTCCATATATTGACAAAAATGATATTAATGTAGTAAAAAATGCTTTAAATTCTACAATTCTTACAAATGGTCCAAAATTAGAACAATTTGAAGATAGTTTTAAAAAACTTACAAAATCCAAATTTGCAATCGGAGTCTCAAATGCTACAGCTTCACTTCATTTATCATTAAAAGCAATTGGAATAAAACCTGGTGATGAAGTTATTGTGCCAGATTTAACATTTGTTGCAAGTGCTAATTCTATACTTCTTGCAGGTGGAACGCCTGTAATTGTTGATGTAGATAATTCAATGGATATTTCTATAAAATCTATTAAAAAATCAATTACAAAAAAAACCAAAGCGATAATGCCAGTACATTTTGCAGGATTATCTTGTCAAATGGATGAGATTAAAGATATGGCAAATTCAAATTCATTAAAAATTATTGAAGATTGTGCTCATGCTATAGGCACAAAATTTAGATCTCAACATGTAGGAACTTTTGGTGATGCTGGTTGTTTCAGCTTTTATCCTACAAAAAATATTTCTACAATTGAAGGTGGAATGATAATAACCAATAATCCAAAAATAGCCAAATATGCTTACCTATCTAGAAATCATGGAATTACTAGAACATTAATGAATAGATATTCCAAAGGAAAACCTTGGGAGTATGATATAGAAATTCCTGGTTATAATTATAGATTGGATGAAATAAGATCTGCATTAGGAATTAGTCAATTAAAGAAATTAAAATTATTGAACCAAAAAAGAAAAAATGCATTTATTTATTATAATAATGCTTTATCTGAAATACCTGGTTTAATCACTCCATCTGGAACTAATTTTAAAGATCATTCATGTCATCTTTACATCATAAGAATTTTAGAAAATGCTAAAGTTAATCGTGATAAACTTTATGATCTATTATTAAAGAAAGGAATTGTCACATCTGTTCATTACAAACCATTACATACTTTCACAATTTTTAAGAAAAATGCAATAATCAAAGATAAATTAATTACTTCTAAAAATCTTTTTAGAGAAATTTTATCATTACCATTATTCCCAAATATTAAGAAATCTGAACAGGATTTAGTTATAAAAACAATTAAAGAATATTTATCTTAAATTTTTAAATTATTTATTTGCACAATTTGTTTTATATTATTATTCTTTAATTATTAATTTGATTGTTTTTCTATGATGTGATCGTCTAACCAAAGAATATCAATATCTGATTTTTCAAAAACTCTTAAGGCATCACTAATATTTCTTACAATTGGTTCTCCATGTAGATTAAAAGATGTATTAACTAAAGCAGGTATTCCTGTTTTTTTATAAAAACTAGAAATTACATCCCATAAGATGGGATTTTGTTCTTTTTTTAACAATTGAGCTCTTGCGGTTTGATCTGATTGATGAATTCCTGCAGGAATTTTATTTCTACCATCCATTGTGTTGAACGCAATTGTCATATATGGTGAATCAATATTTTTTGGATTATCTAATATTTCATTTTGGTTTTCAAATAATACAATAGGTGCAAAAGGCATCCAGAAATCTCTCATTTTAATTGAATGATTAATTTTTTGAATATTCTCAATAAATCGAGGATCTGCTAGAATACTTCTATTCCCAAGTGATCTTTGACCCATTTCCATTCTTCCTCTACATGTTGCAATGATTTTGTTGTTGAGTAAATGTGACGCAATTTGTTCTACATTTGTAAATTTTGAAATTTTATATTTTGAGTTTTTATTTATTTCATTTTCAGTATAGTTTGCAGATTCACCTAAATACATATTTTCTAATGGAATCGGACTAATCCCATTTAATTCTGCATGATGATAACATGCTCCAATTGGTAATGTTTCATCTGTTCCTGCACCACATACAAAGAATTTTTGAATTTGTGGTATGTTGGAGATTAACATGTTCGCTTTAACATTCATCGAAATTCCACCAGAATATACCACTGAAGTACTTTCATATTCACTAACTAAATTTGTAAACCATTTTACTAAAATCTTCTCAGTAAATTTTTGTAATCCTGATGCAATATGATCAAATCTAAATGAATCTAATTTGTTTTCAAGAAAATTAAAGATATCTGGAATTGTTTTATTAAATTCAAATTCAATTCCATTTAGTTTCAACATTTCATCAAAAATCTTTTCAACTTCTTCACGTTTTGGTCCTGTATAATATGATGCCAATCCCATTACTTTGTATTCATGTTCATTGGCTAACATTCTCAAATATAGTGTAGTATATCGATAAATCCTTGCTAATTTGAATTCTTTATGATCATACTCTTTTATTCTCTTAAGTTGATTTTTGTCTTTATCAAAAATTGATATTGAGCCACTTAGATCATCACCCCAGGCATCTGCAGTAACAACTAGTGTATTGTTATCTCTAATTGGACTAGCATAAAATCCATATGCAGCATGACACCAATCATGTTCCATATGTACAATCTTTGATTTATCTATTTTTAGCAAATCTTCCAAAATGTTTTTAAAAAATTCTGACACACGTTTTGCATCATCTTCAGTATATGGATTTTCTAATGTAAAATAATCAAACCCTTCTGCATATTTTGTATTAAATGGAAATTTGTTTAGATCAATTTTATCTTTAATTATTTCTAAAAAAGACATTGATTTTTTTTCTACTAGTAAAGGGTACCAATAGTCTTTCATTATTTTCAGTTGATCATCAACACTTAATGTTGAATATTCATTTGTTAATGATGGAATAAGACTTATTTTATTTCCACAAATTATGACTTGATCTAAATCATTACCTTGAATGTTGGCAAATTTGAGAGCATGTATTATTGATTCTTTTGGAAATGATGAGTCTGATTTGATTCTACTGTATCTTTCTTCACTTGATGAAAAAATAATTTTATCATCTATCATTAATGCACAACCAGAACATTTTTCAAGTGTCACGGCTAAAATTTTCATGAATTGATAATTTTCTGCCTAAATATATACTCAAAGAAGATATCCTAAAAATTTTTAATATATAGGAATAAAAAAATTAATATCGTTTCATATGAAAGATCTAAAAATTTGTATCAAATGTATTCAACCAAATACAAGGCCAGGCATTTTTTTTAATAAAAAATCAGTGTGTGGAGCATGTCTTTGGGAAGAAGAGAAAAAAAGAATAGACTGGTCAAAACGAATTATAGAATTAAAAAATATTGTTACTAATGCTAAAAAAGTAAATTCAACATATGACTGTGTAATTGGAGTAAGTGGTGGAAAAGATAGTACAAAACAGGCATTAACTGCTAGAGATACTTTGGGATTGAGATGTCTTTTAGTGAATTATCAACCTGATAATATAACAAAAATTGGGATGGAAAATATTGAAAATTTAAAACAATTAGGATTTGATGTAATTAGCTTAAGACCAAATCCAAAAATTATGAAAAAACTTATAAAATTTGATTTTTTTAATCACTTGAACCCAGTTAAAGCTACAGAATTTTCTCTATATTCTTCAACATATATTATCGCTGAAAAATTTCACATTCCCCTTATCATTCAAGGTGAAAATCCTGGTTTAACTGTGGGTACTAGTCTTACAGGTGTGGGGAAAGATTCTGATGCATTAAATGCATACAAATTACAAACATTGTCTAGAGGTTGGAATGAATATTCTCAAGTTGATGGCGTTTCTGAAAAAGATCTTTTTTTGTATCATTACGACGTTTCAAAACTTATTAAACAAAATACAAAAGGAATTTGGTTACAATATTTTCTGAAGGAGTGGTCTTATCGTGGTAATGCAGAATTTTCGTTAAGATTTGGTTTTAAAGGTAGAGAAAATTTTAATCCAGAGGATATTGGAACATATGTTTCATATGGCGCATTAGATTCAGATTTGGTACCTGTTAACCAAATGCTCAAATTTATAAAATTTGGATTTGGATTTTGTATGGATCATGTTTGCTATGATTTAAGAGATGATCTTATAGATAGAAAAACTGCAATTGAATTAGTCTTAAAATATGATGGTAAATGTAATAACCAATATGTTAAAGATTTTTGTAATTATATAGAGATCACTACAGATGAGTTTTATGAAACATGTAAGAAATTTCGTGGAAATATGTGGACTCAAAATAATGGAGAGTATAAAAATAAAATACATGAGATACTAGAAAGAGAAAAAATTTCCAAATGAAAATTATAATTTAAAAGAATTATTTATTAAAACTAAGATTATTCCACCAAAAACTTCTATTATATATAAAAAAATATTCTATTCCTACAAATTTCATTTATTTACATTAATGATTCAATTAATGTTTTTGAAGCTGAACCTCTATTTTTTAAATATTCAGTTAAAAAAATCTGAGATTTCTCTATTAATTTTTTTTGCATATTTTCCGTTAATAAATCAAATATTTCTTGTTCTATATCTAAATCATAATGTATTGTTTTTATTGCATTATTTTTAATGAATTCAAAAATTATATCATTTTTCTGTAATTGAATATTTAATGTTGGTTTTTCTAACATCATAGCTTCTAAAACAACACTACTTACATCAAAATTATCGGTTGCTATGTTTACATGTAGATCACAATCTCTTATCAATTCTTTAATTGATTCAAATTGTAAAATTTCTATATTTGATCTATCTTTAATCATATCAATTAAAATTTGATTACTATTGTTTTGTTGAGGATGTAATTTAAATTTAATTTCAATATTTTCATTTTTCTTTGAAATATCTATTAATTTTTCAATTGTTTTTTCATATCTGTTATACAAATCAATTCTTTGACCTTCTGCATGAATAATTATCGGTCTAAGAGTTACTAGTATTTTCTTTTTTCTATTTTTACTTTTTATATTTTTGTTAATTTTTTTATATGAATCATATTTTGGACTACCAGTTACCACTATCTTTTCTTGAGACATTCCTTTTTCATTTACTAAATAATTTTTTACTATGTTACCCCATACTGCTATTTTATGATCAACATGATGAAAATCATCTAAAATATCTAAATATGAAATTGATTTTATATAATTTGCAAATGCATGTTGAAGATGAATAATTGGTAACTCGTTATCAGTATTTAAAAATATTTTTTCAGTTTCTCCTGAAAAATTCACAGTGATTATTCCTAAAACATCATCTCGACTTTGTATTGATTTTGCAACATAAATTGTCGTTAAATACTCATCAATTCTCTGTATTAACATATTCTCAATTTTTTCTTTAAGTATGTATCTCAAATCGATTTTTAGATACTCATCACCTGGAAGTAAAAGACTATTTACATCAAGATTTTGAATTATTTTTAAAAATTTATTTTTTAAGGTATTTTTATTATTAATTTCTGATTTACTTAACCAATCCTCAGCAATTACTATACAAGAATTAGTGTTTTTTAATATCTGAATTGATTGAAAACTTGAGATTGTGGTTTTTCTATTATTTATTAAAACTGGTTGGAATCCTTGAAAATCAATTTCTTTTAATAAATTATTATAAATTTCTGGATCAAATTCAATTAAAATTACTTTTTTCTTATTCACATCTATTTTTCTTAAACCAAATACCTTCCCAGAAAATTTTTCAATAAATTTTTTTACCATAAAGTATTTTTCTCGTTTAATTGAAATTTTTGTTTTAACAAATTTTAAATTTATTGGAATGTTAATATTTTCAAAACTCAAAATTTCTTCTTGTTTATTATTAATTTTTTTTATCTTAGACTCTATTTTCATGTTTAAAAATAAGTCATATAATTCTGATGAAGTAAAAATAGTTTCATATTTTTCATTTTTAATAATATTGTTTATTGCAACAACTTTTGGTATAATCTCCATTAGAAATTCTAATAATTCATTTCTATCAACTAGACTAACCAAATTTATTCCATGAACTTCGAATTCTGAATTAGTATTTTTTTCATATTGATTTAGCCATGATGCACAAAATTGAAAAATATCTTTTCGCATTGTATCTGTAAGAAAATCATCTATTAATTGATGCTCAATATTGGATTTCTTCAAAATTTTATGAGATATAAAATCAATAACAACAATTTTTGTTTTTTTATTAATTAAAATTTTATTTATCTCATTTTCTGAAATATTTTCTAAAATGTATAGATCTTTCATATTTGATATTTTTATTTCTAAATGTTAGATATTTATTCATTCAATAAATTTTTGTATATATTTCTAAAAAATTATTATGAATTATCTAATTTAGGCACAATTAGATTTAACTTATTTATTTAAAAAATTTATAGAATATTTGATGTTACAATGAAAACTAAAATGTAACCTCTTTAAGCATATAACATGAATATTTCAAAATTATTTGATGTATCTAACAAAGTTGTAATAATTACTGGAGCCACTGGTAATCTTGGCACAAAATATGTAGATGGATTTAGTCAAGCTGGAGCAAATGTAGTAATAGCTGATTTACAATTTAAAAACTGTAAAAAACTTGCTGACGAAATTCAGAAAAAATATAATGTAAATCCATTACCAATTAAACTTGATCTTAATGATAAGAAATCGATTAATCTAATGATCAAAAAGTCTATTTCAAAATTTTCTAAAATAGATGTGCTGATAAATAATGCTGCATATCAAGGAAATGAAAAATTACGTTCCATAAAATTTGAAAATTTTCCATTAGAGGCTTGGAATCAAGGTTTAGGTGTTAATTTAACTGGAATTTTTCTAACATGCCAACAAGTAGGTAAAATAATGTCCAAACAAGGATTTGGAAATATAATTAATATTGCATCTACTTATGGTTTAGTTGCTCCTGATCAAAGGATTTATGGAAAAAGTGGTCAAAACGCTGCTGCATTTTACTCTGCTACAAAAGCAGCTGTGATCAACCTGACACGATATTTAGCATCTTATTGGAGTAATACTGGAATCAGAGTAAATACCCTTTCTCCTGGTGGAGTAAAACGTAATCAAGAATCCTCATTTATAAAAAAATATTCTGAAAAAACAATGTTAGGAAGAATGGCAAATCCCGATGAATATGTTGGAAGTTTATTGTTCTTAGCATCAGAAGCATCATCATATATGACTGGTTCAAATCTTATTGTTGATGGTGGCTGGACAGCATGGTAGAATAATTTATCAAATGAAAACAACTAAGACAGTATTAATTATTGGTTTTGGATCAATAGGAAAAAGACATTGTAATAATATTTTACGTACTACAAATTATAAATTAATAATTTTTTCAAAAAGAACAGATATAACAAATCATGATTTCATTAATTTTTTAAAAAATAAATATAGAATCAAAATAATCTCTAATTTCAGTCAATGTTTAAAAGAAAAACCTAATGTTGCATTCATTACAAATGAAACAAGTTTACATATTCCTTATGCATTAAAACTTGCTCAAAATGGAATAGATCTTTTTATTGAAAAACCTCTTTCAGATAAAATTGTAAATATTGAAAATTTAAGCAAAATAGCAAAAAATAAAAAAATCAAAATAATGGTGGGATGTAACTTTAGATTTTATCCTCCAATTAAAAAAATTAAAGAAATGATAAACAAAAAAACGATTGGAAAAATTATTTCTGCTCAAATTGAAAATAATTCATTTTTACCTGATTGGCATCCTGATGAAGATTATACTAAAAGTTATGCTTCTAGAAAATCTTTAGGAGGAGGTGTAACTTTAACTCAAATTCATGAACTTGATTATTTAACCTGGATATTTGGAAATTCAAAGAAAAGTTTGTCAATTGGAGGCAAATTTAGTGATCTAAATATTGATACAGATGATCTTTGTTCTGCAATATTAAAATTAGAAAATAATATTGTTATAGAACTTCATTTGGATTATTTTTCACGTCCATTTTTTAAACGTATTAAGATTCGTGGTGTAAAAGGAACAATTTATTGGAATTCAGAAGAAAACAAAATAAAGATTTTTTCTCATAATACTCAAAAATGGAATTTTATTAAATTAAAAAATAATTATAAATTAACTAGTAAAAATGTTAATCAAATGTATGTTGATGAAATAAAATATTTTTTTAATTGTGTTGATCTTAGAAAAGAACCAATGAATAATCTTCCTGAATCATTAAAAATTTTAAAAACCACATTACAATTAAAAAAATTTTCTAAATCTTAATTTTATCATATTCTGATAATATTTTTTCAGTTACTCTATTGATTCCTTTTAAAAGATCTTCTTTATCTAAATTTTTCATAAACTTTCTTCTTGTTGAAATCATCATCATCTTTTCTATATTACGTTTTAAAACTGATTCAGAATTTTTTCTACTAAAATCTATGTTATAGCCAACACATGATCTTTTAACAAAATTATGTTGTTTTTCTCTTTTATTTACGGATAATGAAATAATAGGAATTTTAAGAGATGCTACTTCAAAAACTGTTCTACCATTTGAAGCAATTACAAAATCACAATCTACTAAATATTTTGATAACATGTTAGCTTTTTCTGTAAACTTAATTTTATAATCATTTTTTTTCATTTTTTCAATAATTTTTTCAAATTTTTTCTTATGCATGTATCCTAATCCCAGAATTATCTGAATTTCAACATTTTTCAAAATTTGAAATTGGTTGATGATTGATAAAATTTTACATGTATTATTTTTTTCATCAATTCCTCCAAATGTTATGCCGATTTTTTTAACCTCATTTCTTATTGCTTCTCTTTTGAAAATTCTAAATTCTTCTCTCACACAGGCATACTTTGAACCATAAAATTCATTTTTTAATTGTTTTTTACTTTCAAAAATCGGATTAAATACTAAATTTGCATATTTTCTCCCATTTCCCAAGTCTTCAAAATTCACAACAAATATCCCTCTTAATTTTAAATTATTAACGTACTTTGATGTTGTACTAAGTATGTCATTGAAAATTAAATTTGGTTTAAATTTATCAATAATTGTCCAAAATTCTTTAGTATCTCCAAAGAATTTTACATTATAAAGATGCTCTTTAAATTTTTTATATCCTAGATTTTTTTTTGAATTCATCAAAATTAAGATATCTTCATTTCTGAAATTATTTAGAATTGTAAGCATATTATATACATGACCTAAACCAATATTTTTGTCTCCATCTACTCTCACAATTATTTTCTTTCTATTCATCATACTTTCTAATGATTCAAATTCATGATAATTATATGGGGAAAATACTTCATCTTTTGAAATTTCTAATCCATAGATTTGTTTTTCAACTTTTTCTTTTTTTAACAATGTTTGACAATCAAATGAAACTATTTTTTTAATTTCTATTACTTCATTTTGGATTTTAATTAATTTTGGATAATTTTTTTGCTTCTTAAAATATCCATAATGTTTATCTGATTTAGATTCATTTACAAAACCAGAAATCACGTGTATTTTTTTATCTAATTGAGAGAAAAATTTGTTTATTGTTTGTTTTTTGATTAAAGGAAAATGAGGATGAATTATAAGACATTTTTTAAAACTAAGTCCTTTTTTGTTCAATTTTTTTAATGCATCTCTAGCAATATCTTCTAACGAAGTATTATCTTTGGTTAATCTTTTTCCCCTTCTAATTGTTTTTACTCCATAAAATTTTGAATATGCTTCTATTTCATCAGAATCTGTACTTACAAAAGTTGAACAATTTGAACATGATAAGGATGTTTTTAATACATAATATAGTAATGGTTTTCCACTTACTAGTCTTAGATTTTGTCTAGAGATTTCTTTTGTTCCACTTGCTCTAGCTATTACTAAAATTAAATTATTATTTTTCATGATTTTCTAAGTCGTCCCATGTTAATGGCACATCCATTTCTATATCTTGTAATGCTTCTTTCCCTATAATTTCGTCTAAATATTTTGGTTGAATTCCTGTTCCTGGTCGTTTTATACCTAACATTTCTGATAAAATTTTTGTTCCTTTAGATATTTTAATCAATGATACTATACTTCTTCTGGCAAATTTTACCGCTTCTTTTTCAGAATCAAAATCTTCTCTTTTTGGTAATCCTTTTGAAATTTCTATTAATCTTAATTTTTTATTTAATTCTATAAAATCATTTGAATTTAAAGAAAGTCTGTGATCTCTACTTGTTGTTAATGTTTTATCATGTGTAAAATGTTTTTCAATACACTTTGAACCATAAAATGTAGAATATACTGCAATCTCTGTTCCCAAAGTATGATCAGAATATCCTATCATATAATTTGGAAATTCTTTTCCTAACGTCTTTATCATTTCTAAATTTGCTTCTTCAGGTTTTGTAGGATATGATGTGATACAATGCATAATAATGATATCTTTGTTTCCCTCATTTTCGATTGTTGTTATTGCTTGATGAATTTCTTTCATTGATGCCATTCCTGTAGATATGAAAATAGGTTTTTTCTTTGATGCAATTTTTTTAATTAATGGTATATGTGTGATATCTGCTGACGCAATTTTAAAAGCTGGTACATCTAACCTATCTAGTAATTCTACAGCACTTTCATCAAATGGTGTTGAAAAACAAATAATTTGTTTTTCTTTAGCATACTCAAAAATTTTTTTCCATTCTTCTTCTTCTAAAGTATCTAATTTTTTAAAAACATCATATTGTGTTTCTCCTAATATTCCATCATCCCAATATTTTGGTGCTGTTTTAGTTGTTAATCTTGATGCCGAATACGTCTGAAATTTAATAGCATCAACTCCTCCTTCACATGCAGCATCAATTAATTGAAATGCTTTTTTTATATCACCTTCATGATTTGCTCCAGCTTCAGCTATTGTAAAACAAGGATAACCATCACCAATAAATTTTTCAGAAATTTTTATTTTATTCATTAGGAAAAATTATTGCCTATCTATATTAAGATTAATCTTCTAAATAAAAAAATTCCATAAATTAATTACAAAGATAATTATTTTCTTGATATGTTAGGTTGTATAATTCAGGCACGAATGGGTTCAACGCGTTTACCTGGAAAAGTTATGAAATTATTAGATGGGAAAAATCCTAGTATTTCATTTACTATTTCTCAATTGCAACAATCTAAAGAAATTGATAAAATTATTGTAGCTACTACAACAAACAAAGAAGATGATATTATTGTAGACTATCTTAAAAATTCTGAAATAGATTTTTTTAGAGGAAGTTCAAATGATGTTCTTGAAAGGTATTATGAATGTGCTTTGGAATATTCTTTGTCAGGAGTTTTACGGGTGACGGCAGATTGTCCATTAATTGACCCAACAATTGTTGATATGGGATTAACCATTTTTAAAAATAATGCTTATGATTATGTCTCTAATACTTTATCAAGAACATTTCCTGATGGAAATGAAACTGAAATTTTCTCTTTTAACGCACTTAAACAAGCTAATAATGAAGCAACTCTTCCCTCAGAACGCGAACATGTAACTCCATATTTTAAAACACATCCAAACCTTTTCAATATGAAAAATTTTGAAAATGTTGAAAATCTTTCACATTTGAGGTGGACTATGGATTATGAAGAGGATCTGAAATTAATTAAATTAATATTTAAAAAAATTTCTAAGAGACCTATCTTGATGAATGATATTCTTGATTTACTAAAAAATGAGCCTAATTTAAAAAAAATAAATTCTAATCATTTTCCTAATGAAGCTTTTCAAAAATCACTTGATGCTGACAAACAATTTCTAAATTCAAAAAATTGAGATCAAAGTAATTTTTAATACTAGATAACGTTTATGAGTATTCAAAATTATCTTGATTTATGAAAAAAAATTCCATTTGTATCATTCCTGCAAGAGGTGGATCTAAAGGAATTCACAAAAAAAATATTCGAATCTTAGGTAATAAACCATTAATAGCACATTCAATTGAATCTGCAATTGATTCCCAACTTTTTGACAATGTAGTGGTAAATACTGATGATGATGAAATTGCACAAATTTCAAAAAAATTTGGAGCAGATGTTCCTTTTATGAGGCCTAAAGAATTAGCTATAGATTCAACTTCAACTGATGATGTGTTACGACATTGTATTCCAAAACTAAATTCATTAGGATTTCATTTTGATATTTTTACATTACGTGATTGTACAGTTCCCTTTATTGATAAAAATGATATGTCTCAAGCAATTCAATTACTTAAAGAAAACAAATGTGATTCTGTTTTTGCATCTACAAAAGCTCATCCTAATCCTTATTTTGGTATGATGGAAAGTAATGAATCTGGATTTCTTAAACTTTCAAAATCATTACCTAATGAAGTTTTTCGTAGACAAGATGCACCCATTGTTTGGATTGTAGATGGTTTATTTGTTTTTTATACGAAAAAATTCTTAGAAAATATTGGTATTTTTCATGGTAAAATCTTACCATTTGAAATTCCTAGATTGCATTCTCATATGATTGATTATGAACTAGATTTTGAAATTGGAGATTTTTTATATCATAAGTTTTTTGATCAATAAACAACACAATGATTTGATGATCCCATTGAATTTTTGATGAAAAAATATAATTATAAAGAATAGTTGCTGTTGATATTGAAAAATTACAAAAAAAGTAAAGATGTTGAAAAAAATGTTCTAAAAATTTATAGAAAAGTTTCTCCTAGTCATAGAAATTTAATTGATGTAAAAAGTAAAAAGCAATTTTTTGATCAAAGATCAAATTTGTTTCAAACTCTAGGATTTCCAATATCTTTCATTCAGAAAAAAAATATTCTTGAAATAGGTGGAGGTACAGGGGAAAAAGCATTGTTTTATGCTTTTTATGGTGCCAATGTTACAATTCTAGATCCTAATGAAAAAAGCTGTAATATTGCCAAAAATATTTTTTCAAAAACCAATTTATCAAAAAAACTTACAGTTATTAACAAAAGTCTTCTTGATGTTGATTTAAAATTTATCAAAAAATTTGATATGATTTGTATCGAAGGAGTTCTACATCATACATTTGATCCGCTAGAAAATTTGAATTTGATTTTAAAAAATATGAAACAGAATCAGATTATATTAATTGCAATTGGTGAAAGCCATGGGATGTTAAAGCGAGAGTTGCAAAAGGAAGCTGTTAAAAAATTGGCAAAAAATGATCCTGAACGAATATCATATCTTGTAAAGAAATTATTCCCTGAACATTTGAAAAGAGCAGTTAAACATGATCTTAGGGATGAGGAATCTGTTATTCATGATAATTATATTAATCCACAAGATGAAAGTTCTGATTTAGAAAATATTTGTAATGTGTTTCTAAAAAATAAAATATCACATTTGTCATCATATCCAAAATTGGATTCATTTTATTTGACTACTCCTTGGAGTCATAAACGAGAAAATTATTTTAATTATAAATTCTATAAGAATTATTTCAAACTTTTAGAAAATATTTGGATGACTTGTGGGGAAGAAAATTTTCCTAAATTAACAATGTCTTTTAATCTAGAACAAATAACAAGACGAATAAATAATGATTCAAAAAGATTATTGAACCTAAAACAAAAAATTAAAAAAAATAATTTCTCATTACACGATTTAAATATAATTAAGAAAGGATACATGGGAGTTGGCTTACATTATTTTGTAGGAATTAAAGAAAACAATGATAGTAAAGAATTTGCTAGTTTATTAAAAAAGTATAAAAAATCAAGTCAAAATTAAAGATAATTTTTTTATATTTATAAACATAAAATTATAAAAATATTTTTAAATAATCAATCATATCTCTAAAAATCTTTAACAATACAAATTAAATTTTTAACTTAATTTTTCTTCAACAAATTGACAGATCAAATGTAAAATAATTCTATGGATTTCTTGAATTCTTGGTGTTGATTGTGATGGAACTGATAATACTATGTCTGAATATTTTTCTAAATCTTTTTTATTTTTTCCTGAAACTCCAACTATAAAACATCCTACTTTTTTAGCAATTTTTAGACCTTCAATTACATTTTTTGATTTTCCACTTGTTGATATCGCAAAAATAATGTCATTTTTCTTTACCATGGATTCACATTGTCTAGAAAATATTTTTTCAAAACTGTAATCGTTACCAATTGAAGTAATAATTGATGAGTCAGTAGTTAACGCAAGTGCTGGAATGCTTTTTCTTTCTTTATAGAATCTACCAATAAATTCTGCTACAAAATGCTGTGCATCTGCCGCACTACCACCATTTCCCATAGCAATTATTTTTCCACCTTTTTTAATACTGATTACAGTTTTATCAATAACCATTTGAATTTGAACATTAAGAGATTCAGATTCTGTGATTAATTTTTTTGTTTCTTCAAAAACTTCGTTGATTTTATTCAGTTCTGACTTTTTCATTTTTATTATGTTCTTACCCTCAATTTTTCCATTATGGGAATTTCTGATGGCCATACTTTTTTAATTCCATCACCTAATATCACATCAACAATTCTAATATCTCTCACAAGTCTATGAAGTCCAGCTGGTTCAAGAGATGCTGCTTGATCTGAACCATACATTGCTCTATCAAGCGTAATGTGTCTCTCAATAGAGGATGCACCTAAAACAACAGCAGTAACACAAACAAGGTAGCCACTTGACTCATGACCACTATATCCAACTTTACAACCAAATTCTTTTTTCAAAGTCTCAATACATTTTAGATTGGCTTCTTCAACCTTCATTGGATAAGTACTATTGCTATGTTGAAGTTCAAAACTACAATCAAATTCCTTAAAAATTGATACAGCTTCCCTTATTTCTTCAATCGTACTCATCCCAGTTGAAATAAAAGTATGTTTTTCTTCTTCTGCAATTTTTTTCAGTAATTCTTTGTGAGTTAACATTGCAGAAGCCACTTTATTGAATTTTAAATTATATTTTCTAAGAAATATTTGACTGTCAATATCCCATGAAGATGCATACCATTCAATTTTCTTTTCTTTACAATATTGATCTATTTCATCATATTCTGTAGCTTCAAATTCTAAACCCATTTTTTGCTCTCTTGTTGTTTTGCCCCAAGGACTATCTCTTAAAGAATCCAAAACTTCTTTAGAATATACTTTCTCAACAGTTCTTTTTTGAAATTTTACTGCATCACATCCAGCTGCTGATGCAACATCAATTAATTTTTTTGCTATTTCTAAACTACCGTTATGATTTATTCCAATTTCAGCTGTTACAAAAACCATATCTTGAAGATATTAATACCAATAATATATTTTTAGTATAATTTTTTTTTATCTCCAAGCTTATTTGTTAATATTAAGTCAGCAGCATCTCTAAAAACACCTTCTCCACCTTTTATCTCAGAAATGTAATCTGCTATTTCTTTAACTTCTTTTACTGCATTTTTAGGTGTTATTGATAAACCACATTTTTTCATAATCTGAATATCATTCACGTCGTCTCCAATATACGCAAGATTTTCAGGTTTAATATTATACTGATTACAAATTTTATCTATCATGGATTCTTTTATTTTTATTCCATCAAACAATTTTTTCACTTTCATTTTTTGAGACCATTTTTTTACAAATTTTGTTTTTTCTTTTGTAATTACTATAGTGTCAATTTTGTTTTTTCGTAATAATGTTACTCCCATTCCATCTCTCGCATGGAATTTTTTTAGAACATCTCCTTGTGCTGAATAATACATGCCTCCATCTGTTAAAACTCCGTCTACATCTGTTAACACAATTTCAATTTTTTTACATTTTTCAATTAGTTGTTTTTTCATATATGACTAATATATTAGGTATAATATTATTTTTTAAAACGAAGATTATGACAAATAACTTAAAAATTGGATTTATGCAAGGAAGATTAGTAAATCAAATTGGAAACCAAATCCAATGTTTTCCTAACAATTCTTGGAAAAAAGAATTTGAATTATCTGAAAAAATTGGTTTTCATTTAATTGAATGGATTTTTGATGATTATTCAAATCCTATATTGTTTACAGATGAAAGAAATGAAATAAAATTATTATCTGAAAAATATAATGTTTTGATCAATTCAGTATGTGCTGACTTTTTCATGGTTCATAAATTATTTTCAGAATCTGAAAATGAATTGACAAAAAATTTAGATATTTTAAAAAAATTGATTGAAATTTCATCTAGTTTGGGAATCAAAATTATTGAAATACCTTTAGTGGATTCATCTTCTTTATCCTCAACTGATAATAAAATTGAATTTAAGAAAAATCTTGAAAAAATTATACCGTTGGCTGAAACACATAAAATAATTTTAAATCTTGAAACTGATCTTCCTCCACTAGAATTTAAAGAATTGATCAACTCTTTTCAATCAAATTATGTAAGAGCCAATTATGATGTTGGAAATAGTACCTCATTAGGATATAACGTTGAAGAAGAATTAGATATTTTAAAAAATCTGATTACAAATGTTCACATAAAAGATCGTCTTATTGGTGGCAGAACAGTTCCTTTGGGAAAAGGAGATGTCAATTTTGTTCAATTTTTTCAATCTTTATCCAAAATCAACTATTCTGGTGATCTCATAATTCAAGGAGCAAGAAAAGATGAAAACTCCTTTTCCCCTTATGAAACTTGTTCTGAATATAAAATTTTTATACAAAATTATTTAGATACGTATTTTAAATAAATTGATGATGTATTCTAAAAATTCTACAATAATTGTAACCGGTTCTGAGGGTCTGTTGGGTAGTGAAATCTGTAAATTTCTTCAAAAACAAAATGAAGTCATTCATCTAGATTTAACTTTGGGTCACGATCTCTCTGATGAAACTTTTGTAAAAAAATGGTTTAAAAAAAATAAAGGAGACTGCTTAATCAATTGTTTTGCTTTAAATGATCATGTTGAAAAAAATTCAAAAAGATCTACTTTATTTGATATTTCTTTAAATTCATTCTCAGATTATATGCAAGTTAATTTAACTTCTTTATTTTCTGTTTGCAGAGAATTTGCAAGAAATAATACATCTTCATCAATTGTAAATTTTTCTGCATCAACAGGAATTGTTTCTGCAAGACCAGATATTTATGATGGTGGTCATAAACATATAGGATACAGTGTTTCTAAAGCTGGTGTTATTAATTTGACAAAATTTTTAGCAACACATTTAGCTCCAAAGATTAGAGTGAATTGTATTGCTCCAGGAGGGGCACAAAGTTCACAAGATAAACAATTTATTAAAAAATATTCTGAATTGACTCCTATGAAAAGAATGATGAAACCTAGTGAATTAAATGGAGTGATAGATTTTCTTTGCAGTTCTAGTTCATCATATGTTACGGGTGCAACTTTTGTTGTTGATGGCGGTTGGACAATTTGGTAAATGGTGATTAAAATTGGATTTAGATCTAAAAGGTAAAACTGCATTAATCACTGGTTCTAGTAGGGGAATAGGAAAATGTATTGCTGAATTTCTACATGAAGAAGGATGTAATGTTGTTTTTAATGGTAGAAAAAAAACAACTTTAGAAAAACATATGAAAAAACTTTCAAATTCATCATTCTTTGTTGCTGATGTAACAAATTCTGATGATTGTAAAAAATTAATTGATCATACAATAAAGAAATGGGGAAAATTAGATATTTTAGTTTGTAATGTTGGTAGTGGAAGGTCAGTTTCCCCTGGAAATGAAACTTCTAAAGAATGGAAAAAAATTTTTGATTTAAACTTTTTTGCAACAACAAATATTATTGAAACAGCAAAAAATCATCTCATTAAATCGTGTGGAAATATAATCTGTATTTCTTCTATAACTGGTATTGAATCTACGGGAGCACCTGTAACCTATTCTGTTTCAAAAGCAGCATTAAACCATTATGTTAAATGTATTTCGCGACCTTTTGCAAAAAATAAAATTCGTATAAATGCTATTTGTCCTGGAAATATTTTCTTCAAAAATTCTGTTTGGGAAAAAAATTTAAAGAAAAATTCATCATTTGTAAAAAAAACAATTCAAGATAAGGTTCCACAAGGTAAATTTGGTACTCCTAAGGATATTGCTACATTGACTGCATATTTGGCTTCTCCTCAAAGCACATTTGTTACCGGTGGTATTTTTGTAGCAGATGGTGGACAAACAGTTTCTTAATTTGTTTATATTTTTATCTTAGATTTATGCTGTTCAATTTTTTTAATATGCTCCAAACCTAGGATTTCAATCAATTTTGAATTTTCATTTATAAAATCTTCAATTTTCAATTTTTCAATATTTACGTCTACTAATGATGCATCATGATAAAATTTTTCTGATATTAATCTTGAAAACTCTACCATATCAAAATCAAATGTATTTTCCATTAATAATGCTAAAAATTTTTCTAAATCAGAAGATTTTACTTTAATTTTTAAAGACTCTTTAATTAACTCGGGTAATTTTTCAATTTCTTGAACTTTTGTCACAGAAGGTAAAATTTTGTATAAAACATTTCCAAAAACTATTGAAGGTTTTTCATAAAAGGTTGCTTCAAAGCTTGATGAACCTGCAATTGACATTACTAAATCACATTTTGTTAATAGTTCTTTATTTGAAAATTCTGGATGTAATAATTTCACATTTGGTATTTCCATTATTTCACGATACTGAGAAATGCTTCTCCAATTCCTTGTAACATTTGAAGGATTTTCTTTTGCATATATTGTATGTCCAACGGGAATAGATTTTGCTATATTTCTTATCACTTCAATTTGATTTGTATAAAATGGTGAATCAATTAAAAGATGTCTTTCTAAATCTGTAGCCATAGGGAAATAAATAAATGGTTTTTTTAGTTCCATTTGTTTTGGTAAATTTTTATTCATAAATTTTTCTCTAGCTTGTTTTTGTTTTTTGTCATGTAATAAACCTGAAAGAACTTTATATTTTGTTCTTCCAAAATAATTATAATTTGTTTGAAGATTCAAATTGTTTGAAAATAAATATTCTTTTAAAGCATTAATCTGTGGAATAGTTCTTTTTTCACTTTTTTTATAATGATCTTTTAGTTGATTGAATGAAGAATGAGAATCTAAATATTTTCTCATTTCCTCAAAAGTTTTTCCTTTTTCTTTATAGATCTTAAAATCATCCAAATAATCCATTTTGTTTGTATCTTCTGAAATTAACATTTTATATGCTAATTTTGGATAACTAAGCATAATTATTTTACAATTATTTTTTTCACACATGGATTTGAATAATTCAAGATGATGAAATGAAGGTTGTTTTGTTATGAAATAATCTGGTTTAACTTGTTCGAAAACTTTCTCGAAGAATTTTATAGATTTTTCTTCAATTGACAATATTTCATTTTCTGTAAATTTATGAAAATTATAGAATCTATAAAATATTCTTTCATTAATTGCTAATTTCCAAAAATTTAGATTATATTTTTCCTCATTTTTCTTTAAATATTCTATATCTGGAATATGGTTTTTTATATTTTGAATTTCATCGTGAAAAAACCATTTTTTCTTAAATTTGACAATCTCCTGATTTTCAAAAAAATGTTTAGGTTTATTTGTAATATCATAAATTGCAAAAAATTCAGCATCAATTTTTTTTTGTAAACTATGTGCTATAAAATAATGTACAAGCTCTGCACCAATCCAAACTAAAATTTTATCTTTATTTTTATTCATGATAAAATAAAATATATCCATTTTATATTTATATGATGTATGTTTGACTTAATGTAACATTTACAAACTAATTATATTCTTTTAAAACAATGACTAATGTATTTTTATTAATAATCGATTCATTTCGTTCTGATAAATTTTATGAAAAATTTATTTCTTCTGAAAATTCAAACATTTCAAAATTAGTCAAAAACGGCTCTTTCTTTTCTCAAACAATCAGTACTGCAGATGCAACAATTCTTTCATGGTCGGGTATTTTTACTTCTAAATTTCCTTTTAAAACTGGAATTCGTTCTGCACGTTTTAATAAATTGAATAAAGAAACTACAACGTGTTTTGATATTTTAAAAAATTTCGATTATTCATTTTATGGTTTTCTTCCAAAATTATCTGAAACCATTGGTCTTTTCCCTTCTTTTAGAAATGATGATTATCTTTTTGATTTTTATCAAGGAATTACTAATGGTTTAAGTGAAAAAATTATCAATTTGTTAGAATCAAATAAACTAAAAGAACCTTGGTTTTTAATTTCACATTCTATGGATCTTCATTCACCAATAGAAATATCTGAAAAATTTAACCATGAAAATTTTGGAGAAACATACTATGATAAAAAAATTTCAGAAATTGATTTTTGGTTAGGGAAAATAATTGAAAAAATTGATTTATCAAATACGATAGTAATTATTACAAGTGATCATGGAGACTATATTCAAGCCATAAAAAAAGATGATTTATTAATTGATTTTCATACTAATGCTGAAACAGAAATTACCGTATCCAAAATTGCTGGTAAAATTCCTGGATTTCTCAAACCTATGAAAGATAAAATGTTTTTACTTAGAGAAAAATTTTCTCAAGAAAGAAAATCCCGAATCATTTCTAAATTAAATCTAAAATCTCATGAAAAAAGAGCTTTGATGTCTGGAAAATCTGATAAAGATCATTTTTTATTTGATGAACAAATCAAAGTACCTTTATTGTTTGTGGGTTCTGACATTCCAAAAAATCTTCAAATTACACAACAAATCCGTTCAGTGGATATTTTCCCAACGATTTTTGATATATTAGATATTAAAACTAAAATCAATTTTGATGGAGTCAGTCTAAAACCATTACTAAATGGGAATCAAATTTCTGAAATTCCTGCATATATTGAGAGTAATCCTTTGGTGCTAACTGAATCTAATGATGTTATTGGAATTAGAACTTCCCAATACAAATATTTTCGAGACAAAGATGATCCGAAAAATAGAATTCATCTCTTTGATTTACTAGAAGATCCAAATGAGAATAATAATATTTCTTTCAATATTGAATTGGTATCAAAAATGGAGAACATTTTACAGAATATTTTAAAACACAATATTAGTGAAAAATTTTCTAATAATGATGAATCTGATGAAATCGAACAAGAATTACGTAAATTAGGATATCTTTAAGATTTATCAATGGACAATTTTTTACTTTTATTATGAATCTCCTTTTTATTGTAATGGATGGTGCTAGATTAGATAGAATAGTAAAGGGAAAATATTATTCAAAATTAATTGATAGTAGTTTATTCTTTCCAAAAACAATCACATATGCTCCATATACAATTGGTGCTATGCATGCTATTTTTAGTGGAACATATGGAACTAGAACTGGGGTCAATAGTTATTGGTCAAATACAAATTTCAAAAAAGATCTTTATAAAACACTGCCGTTATATTTGAAAGATGAAGGATATACAACTCATGCAGATGTAATCAATAAATTAGTTCTACCTCCAAATGGATTTGATAATTTTATAATTCATGATGAATTACATGATAATCTCACAGAACGACATATTCAATTAATTGATGAATATGATCAAAAACGTAAACAAGGAGAAAAATTTTTTCTATATTTGCATTACAGTAATATTCATACAGGAATTATGGAAAACGTTCTTAAAAAATATGATAATTTTAGTAAAGAATATTTTGAAAATAAAGCTAAAAATGAAAAATTTTATGATGAATTATTTTTAGCAGCAGACACATATTTAGAAAAAATAATTGATCATTGTAAAAAAATTGAATTTTTTAAAGATACACTTTTGGTTGTTGTATCTGATCATGGTATAAGTATTGGAGAAAAATTTGGTGAAAGAGCTTATGGTGTATTTTGTTATGATTACACACTAATTGCTACTTCATTATTTCATCATGAAGATTTACCAAAAATGACAATTGATCAACAAGTACGCTCAATCGACATCTTGCCAACAATACTAAAATTTCTAGAAATACCTCATGATTCCTCGTTTATGCCTATTCAGGGGCAAAGTCTACTTCCTATTTCAAAAAATCTCATTATGCCAAGAATTGCATTTTCTCAATCTGGCAATCCATTAAAAACAGGAAAACCTCCTACAGAACCAAATGTTTGGGCAATTCGTACTGATAAATGGAAATTTATCAAAAACATTCATGATAATTCAGAAGAATTATACAATTTGGAAGATGATCCAAAAGAAGATTCAAATTTAATAAATAAATTACCTAAAATTGCAGAGGAACTAAGATTGGAATTAAATAATATTTCTAAATCATAATTGAATTAAAAATGACTGAATCCGATTTTTTAAATTATTGGAATGTTCTTTACAGCAAAGAAAATTTTTTTGGTAGTGGACCTACAAAACTAGCAAAATTAGCAGAAGAAATATTATCAAAAGAAGATTCTAAAATTTTAGAAATTGGATGTGGTCAAGGTAGAGATGCACTTCATTTTTCTAAATTAGGATACCATGTTAATGCTTTTGATTTATCTGAAAATGCAGTAAATTATGTTAATAAAGCAAAAGAAATTTTTTCTTTTGACAACCTGAATGTTTTTGTTCATGATGCAACAAAAAAATTAGATTTTCCTATGGCATATTTTGATTTTGTATATTCAAATCTTGCATTACAATTTTTTGAAATAGACTTACTTTCAAAAATTCTTTCAAATACACACAAAATGATGAAAAAAAATTCTAAATTTCTTTTGTCAACAAAAAAAGAGGGGGATAAATATTATCAAACAGGGAAAAAAATCAATGAATATGCTTATGAACATAAAGGAATTATCAGGTATTTTTATCCTATTGAAAAATTAGAAAAAATATTTAATGAAAATTTTAACATCATTTCAATGGAACATGATTCTCATAAAAATCTAGATTCTTCAGTGAGTGTTTGGTGGAAAATTCTTTTAGAAAAATAACTTCAAAGTTTCTTTCAATCTATTTTTCTCCCTCCTACTATACTAACAATTGAATGTAAAATAGACGCTGTTAACAAAAACAAAAATCCCAAAATTGTTAACCCTACCCCTATTAGTGAAATATTGGTGATAATTGATTGATTTTCTACATATCCTTGAATTGCCCATCCTACAAATATTAATCCAATAATTAGAAAAAAAATTCCTGGAATTCCATAAAATGTTAGTGGTCTATCAATTGCAACTATTTTGAGTGTACTAAAAATTACTGATGAGCCATGTGAAATTGGATTAAGAGATGAAGTTTTACCTTCATATAGTATTTTAATTGCTACTTCTTTAATTCTATAATTTGATTTTTGTGCTTTAATTAAAATTTCAGTTGATATACCCATTCCTGATTCTGTTAATTGTAAATTCTGTAAAATTTTTTTATTATATGCTCTTAACCCACTTTGAGAATCTGAAATTTTCATTCCACCTGTAACATTTGTTAATTTAGTAATTGCTTTTACTCCTATTTTTCTGTATTTAGGAATTTCAGTTTCATTATCTAAAAATCTAGAGCCAATGACTATATCTGCAACATCATTTTTTATTGGCTCAATTAATTTTTCCAAATCTTCAATTCTATGTTGACCATCTGCATCAAAAGTGATCATTATATCTACGTCCATTTTTTTGCATTCTAAAAACAATGATTTTATTGCTCCACCATACCCTAAATTCTTTGAATGTTTTACTACTTTTGCCCCTAATGATTCTGCAACTTCAGAAGTCATATCTGTTGAACCATCATCGCATACAATAATATTTTCTGAAATCTTTTTTAATTTTAAAATAATTGGACCAATATTTTTTTCTTCATTAAATGCTGGAATCGCAATTACAATTTTCATATCGTTAAAATTCAAAATTATTACTTGCTTAAGAAGTTTAGTTCTTCAAATTTTTCTTGATATAATCAATTGACTTTACAGGATTAGGATCTGTTTTTAATAAAATTGCTTTGTAAATTGATACATAATCTAAAACATATATCAAACAAACTAATTTTGTAATAATATTACCTTTCTGTGATAAAATTTCTTTAAAGTCTATATCATTTTTTTCGAAATATTTTTTTACTATTTTCCATCTATGTTTGGTTTTTATATGATCTTCATCACCTTCAATTAAAATTGGTATGATTTCAGAAATTCTTTCCCAACCAACAATACCATTATGAGACATTTCTAAAATCTCTTCAACAGATGAATGTAATTTTGCATTTTCTTGTAAAGAATTTTTAAATCTAATTGCAACTGTTTTAAGTCCTGTAGGATAATAAATTATTGGTATTCCAGAAATCCATTTTGCCAAATTTAATGATTGGTTTTCATTTGTTAAATTTCCTGAATTAATATTTTTTTTAATTTTAATTAATGATTTTAATGAATCATCAATATGTTTTTTTTCTACTGGTAAAATATTTGATAAAATTTTTAACATTGAATATGCATAACATACAAAAGAAGCTCTTGGTGAATGGAATTTTTCAATTTTCTGAAATTTTATATTATTTTTTAAACAAAACTTTTCCATTTTGCCCCCTGAAGAGAATGCCATTACATTTACATTCATTTTTTGTGCTTGACTCAAAATTGAAAGTGTTTCTTCCGTATTTCCTGAAACACTTGAAGTAATTATCAATGAATTTTTATCCACTGTTTTTGGTAAAGAATATCCTTTTACAACAGAAACATGGATTTTAGTTTTTGATAAAATTGAGGAAAAGAAATCTCCTAAAGTACCTGAACCACCCATTCCTGCAAAAATTATATGATTTATTTTTCCAAATTTTGGAATGTTATATTTTTTATTATACGATTTAGTTGCAATTTCTGGCCACATATCATAAACTTTATGAATTTTTTTTGAATCTATCTTCATTATTTCATTATTTGCAATCATTATAATTTTCATTATTACTTTGTATATTATGTTTAACTTTATATGATGAAATATTCTTGTTCAAACAATTCCCGATAAATAATGTCTACTACATCTACATTGAGAACAGTTGAATGGAAAAATGATAAAGTTGTGATGATTGATCAAACCAAATTACCAAATGAACTTGTTTTAGTAGAATATGATGATTTTAATCAAGTTGCAAATGCAATTAAAACTCTTGTAGTTAGAGGTGCACCAGCAATAGGAGTATCTGGAGCATTTGGATTGGCATTAGCAGTATTACAAAGTAAAGCAATTGATAAAGATGAATTAATTTCTGATTTGGAAAATGCAAGAAAAATTCTTTTTGCAACTAGACCTACTGCAGTGAATTTGGGATGGGGTCTAGAAAAAATTATGACTGTTGCAAAAACTGGAGATTCAGTTGAACAAATAAAAGAATTGGTTATTTCTACAGCTAAAAAAATGGCAGATGAAGATATTGAAATTAACAAGACCATGGGAAAAAATGGTTCTATTTTATTTGATGATAATGACACTATAATGACTCACTGTAATGCTGGAGCATTAGCAACTGTTGCATATGGAACTGCATTAGGTGTTATCAGGGCAACTAGAGAGAGTGGAAAAAATATTAAAGTTATAGCAACTGAGACAAGACCAATCCAACAAGGATCTAGATTAACTGCATTTGAATTAAAACATGATGGATTTGATGTTAGTTTAGTTCCAGATACAGCAGTTGGATATTCTATGGCTAATGGTCTAGTAAACAAGGTAGTAGTTGGTGCTGATAGAATTGTAAAAACTGGTCATGTCTTTAACAAAATTGGAACTTATCAAGTAGCTACTATGGCTAAACAACATGGAATTCCATTTTATGTTGCAGCTCCATTATCTACAATTGATTTGGATACAAAGGTCGGTGATGTTATTATTGAAATGCGAAAAGGAACGGAAGTTACTGGAATTGGAGATAAAAAAACTGCACCAGATGATATCGGTGTAATTAATCCAGCATTTGATATGACTCCTCCTGAATTAATTTCAGGAATCATTACTGAAAAAGGTGTGGCTGTTGCCCCATATGAAGAATCCATTCAAAAATTATTTGAAGCTAATTAATAGAAAGTTTTTATTGTTTTTCAAATTCTTCATATCAATATGAGTACAGTTTCTCCACAGGCTATTGAAGAATCCCTAAAACAATGTATGGATCCTGAAGTTCCGTTAAACATTGTTGAAATGGGATTGATCTATGGTATTGACATTGCAGAAAATAATGATGTTAATATCAAGATGACAATGACAACACAAGGATGTCCTCTTCATGAAACTTTGGTTGAGGATGCAACTAGATTTGCTAAAAAAGTTCCAGGAGTAAATAATGTCAAAATAGACATTGTATGGGAACCGGCTTGGTCAATGGATAAAATGACTGAAGAAGGAAAATTAAAAATTAAAAACATGGGTGCTGCAATGAATACTCCTGCACCAATAAACTATGAAACTGCTTTACCTCAAGGTGTTGGAAAACTAGTCCAACAAGAAGATGGTTCTATGATACTTGCAAATGAACATGAGCAAGGATTTATGGTAAATCAAGCAATTGTTGACTTTTGGAAATCCTGTAATGGACAACGTAAAGTTACAGAACTTGTTGAAGTTTTTGCCCAACAGACAGGATTACAAAGAAAACAAGTAGAAAAAGAAGTTATGCAATTATTACAACAACTTCGTGATGGTGGTTTAATTGCAATTGCAGGACAACCAGATACACCAAATGTAGAATTTAAAAAATAATTTTAAAAAATATAGTTTGAATTTGCACCATCAAAGTTTATTGTAACACCTGAAAGATATTTTATTTTATTTTCAATAATTGATTTGATAAAATTACCGATCTCTTCAGGTTCACCTAATCTCTTCATTGGTAAAGATTTTTCATATTCTTGAACATTTTCTATTAGTTCTTTAGTTCTATCTGTATTGATTGGACCTGGTGCAATGTTAACACAACTAATATTTTTTTGAGCATATTCTTTACTTAATACTTTAAAGACTTCACTAAATGCTGCACGATATGCTGATGATATAATTAATTTTATATTTGGTTCTTTGATTACACTTGAACTAATTAAAAATATGTATCCTCCATCATTAATTTTTATATTCTGTAAAATAGTACAAAATCCTAAAAATAATTGATTATGATATTTTGTCCAATCCTCTTCTGTAATTGTTTGAAATTGTTTTGGTGCAGGACCTCCTGTATTGAGAACTAGAATATCTGTTTGAGAATATTTTTCTAGAAATTTTTTTACACTTTTCAAGTTTGATGTATCGATATCATTTTTTGATGCTGCAAAAACATCAATTTCAATAGATTTTAGAGCATCAGAAATTGCTTTACCTATTCCTCTAGAACCACCAAGTACAATTGCACTAGTCATATTAATTTGAAAATATCATTAGATAATTAAATTTCTTTTATCTCAGTAATTGTTCCTAATACTGAATCCATCTGAATAATTGCCTTTTTTTCATCCCATCCCAATGCAACATACCAATCTCCAGCATCACTATGATATTTAGTCTCTAGAGTTTTGATAGTATCTGGTTTTACATCATATTTTTTTGCAATCCCTGAAATTGCTAAAGCAATTGCATCTTTTTCCTTTTCTAATCGTCTTTTCATTAATCCAATTCCAGGACTCATAATTTTCTTAGATTGTTTATTCTAATATAGTTAATTGAGAAAATTACTCACAAAGTCCAACTTTTCAAATTGATAAATTTACAAGATTTCAAATACTACTCTAAAAAAGACGATTTAATGAGACTGATATCAAGACTATCAAATTCTGTAGTTTCTCAAACTACTAATTTGGTTTCATTTGTTTCAATCTTTGCAGTATTAGGCCCTGTAATTACTGTCTCAGGTGGATTTTGGGATGCAATATCTCATTTACTACAAGAACCTGAATTCTTTTGGACCATTCAACATATCACAGTTTATTCAGGAGTGTCTCTAGTTTCTGTAGCAGCATTTATAGGAATTATTCTTTTAATTAAAAATTCTGTTTCAAATTCTCTAAAAACAGGAATTGTTCTTGTCATAATAGGAGCTACAGTTCAACTAGTTTCAGGCTTTGCTGATTCTATATCTCATGATCTTTACGGAATTGATGGATTAATTTCTTGGTCACATCAACCACTTGAATTAGGTTTAGTTTTAGCATCTTTAGGTGGATTACTAATTTTAAAAAATAGAGAACACACAAAACTCAAAATACTAATTCCCTTTTCAATTATTTCATTTATTTTCTTTACCACTTGGCTTGTCTTTAACCTTGTATTGATTTTTGGACATACAATTCAATGTATTCCAGTTTATGAAATATTTTCATCTGGATGTTCTATCTTGTAGT